>Ga0164315_10001392_pt1 | contig 18178 bp, 14 predicted proteins | sample GuaBasSedimGuay6_FD_113737 | JGI IMG/M metagenome (GOLD analysis project Ga0164315, IMG submission 113737) | Subseafloor sediment microbial communities from Guaymas Basin, Gulf of California, Mexico - Guay6, Core 4569-2, 0-3 cm | ecosystem: Environmental > Aquatic > Marine > Hydrothermal vents...
AGTGTTCCAATCAATATCCCAACGGCCGCGAATACTTCCGGATTTAAAAATTGACATTCTTTAGGAGGCCTTTGGGGGAAAGAGTTCCAGTAACTCCATCAGGTTATCAATGATGATATCCGGCTCCTGTATCTCCGGCAAATTATCTCCATCGGGGAAATTACTGGTTTTCAGTATGATGTTCAGGCCGAAGCCCGATCTTCTTGGGCCTTCAACATCCCGATTCGGCTGATCTCCGATGTATACACATTTTTCAGGGGAGACACCTGCAAGCTCAGCAGCACCGCGGAATATCTCTGGATCGGGTTTACGTATGCCGAGGATGGACGACATCACCACATTTTCCACGAAGGGTGTGATTCCGGCCTCATCCAGTTCTCCGGGGACAAGAACACGGCTGACAGTATTACTGATGATTCCAATACGATAATTTCTTTCATGAAGTTTTCTTATAACAGGTAAAGCCTCAGATCTCAATTCCCGAACACCTTTGGAATGCGAAAAAAGCAAAGTCAGCTCTTCAGCATTCTCTGCAACCAGATCTTTTGGATACTCGGGAAACAGATGTTTTATACATCGATCTTCTTCTGAAAGCTCAATCCAGGAATCAAGGGCCCATTTTTTATACGCTTTATCCCGTAGTGATATTTCAACACCGAATTCATCAGGATCGCCTTCCGCCCCGAGAATAGCCATAATTTTTTTAAAATAGGGAGTTCCCAACTTGATATCTTTTATTACAGGCTTACTGAGAGTTCCACCCTTATCAAAAAAAATCATCTCAGCTTCGACGGGACTCAAGTATCGTGATTTATTTCTCACCGTAAGTATCACAGCGCTACATCCCTTATGCCTTTCAATATGCTCTTCCACTCTTCTCCTGACTGCAGTTTTCCCACTACATAATCCATCCAGTGTTTATTTGCTTCTACTCCGGCAATCAGTTTCAGACCTTGTTTGATTCGGCCGTTGATAACAGCCGGACCTGGGTCTTCTCGATCACCCACAGACAGTAAGTGGACATCCTCTATATTTCTTATCATATTGTCATTACCGCCATCAAACAGCTCGTTCCCTGCAAAAATAACGTGTTGCGATTCCAACCCGAAGCAGCTGATCATCTCCCTTGCAGAACGTTCTTTATCATTACCAATCAGGACAAATTTAATACCCCGAGCTCCTGGAAATGGAACGTTGATACCGGTAGAACCCAGATCTGCAAGATGGTTATGTTCAGCCAACCATTTTTTACTAATATCAATGAGTTTTTTCCTGAGAGCTATATTTACATCGCTGTGGTAAGGATCAGCAGAAATATCACCAAGCATCATCCAGCTGACTGAACCTCCCCGGAAATACGCCTCAGACAAATCAGGATCAACACCATTTTTCTTAAGTTCATCCTTCAACAGATCAAGTATGCCGGGTACACTCCCGTATCCTTTTTTGTCCAGAAAATCTCGTATCTCACGAATATTTTGTTCAAGAGCAGCATCAGATACATTATTCAATTCATCAAGTTCGGACATTGAACTTCTGTATTCTGTATCACCTAGTATCATATATGTCTGGGCATCAGAAAAGAGACATGAGAAAGATTGATCCTCTTTCCATGAGCTGCTGGATTCATCATATGCATATTTAAGGCTTCCATCTCCGCCATAATATACAACATGGTCTAATACCTCTGAAGGAAGCCGGAACAGTATTCTCGGACCGAGTTTCACCATTGCAACCCCGCTCATCGGTACCCATAGAATATGGTACTTTTTCAGTGTACTGATAAAATCTGCCAATTGATTTATTTTATTTTCATCCGGCATTTCCCCGGAATATACAAGCGTATCATCAATATCTGTCATCCACGCACCGACGACATTATTTTTCAATATGTTCATGCTTTCACCTGCTTTCACCTGCTTTATTTTAGGGAGTGTATTTCAATATGATTTTTTTAATTTTATCTACTTTTTCTTCAAGCTTTACCCGGTTTGCAGCTTCAACCACGAGTCGTAATAATGGCTCGGTTCCGGATTCACGTACGATGAACCACCAGTCAGGGTAATCAAAGCGATATCCATCCAGATTCGTAATAACCGCATCGGAATATTCTTCTATAATTGTTTCTATTGCCTTACGGGAATCTGTAACAGAAAAATTCAGTTCACCGGAATGAGAATACACCGACATTCTGGATTGTAAATCATCCAGAGTAATATCTATTTCAGATAGAACTGAAAGAATCCGAAACACCGAAATCCATGCTGAATCAGAATAGTAATTCTCCCGGAAGTAATAGTGTCCTGTCAGTTCACCTGCAAATACTGCATCTACAGATCTCATCTGTTTCTTTATTTTTGAATGACCAACAGGGCAACTGATAACTTCAGCTCCAAGTTCCTCTAGAAACTCAATAACAGCTTTGGAAGACCTGATATCAACCAGGACTTTCATATCACCTTGGCGATCTTCGGGTTGGAGCCTGAAATAGTACAGGCCCAATAATGCCGTAATCAAATCAGGTGAAACAACTTCCCCTTTCGAATTGACGACGACAACCCTATCTCCATCCCCATCAAAACAGAATCCGATATCTGCTCGTTCTTTTTTGATTTTCTCTTTCAGTTGGAGCAGGTTCTCTGCCAGAGTCGGGTTAGGTCCATGATTCGGGAAATCGCCCTTAACACTGTCATTTATCAGAATTACATTTTTTTTTGAATCAGCAAGTACATAATGAATAGCGTTTGCAATTGAACCGTTAGAACAGTCGTAAACAGCTTTTAACTTGCTTGATTTCGGTTTAAAACCATTGAGATAATTGATATATACATGCGTGATATCTTTTTTTAATACTTCACCATGTTTTTTTATTTGATATTTATCAATTGATTTCAGTTTTGATTCCAATACATCAAGACCGTTTTCAAAATTAATCGGTACCGCATTCTTACCGGTGAATTTAAGTCCGTTGTAACCAACCGGATTGTGAGATGCTGTTATCATAACGGCACCGTCATATCCAAAATGCCCGACTGCAAAATAGACTGCAGGTGTATCAACTACCCCGATATCAATGACGTTCACACCCCGGTTATTCAGACCTTTGGAAAGATAATGTAATATTTCAACAGAGGATTCTCTGCCATCCCGGCCTATAACAATATGTTGCCCCGGCATGATATCCGGCAGAAAATACCCGATACCTTCAGCTGTTTCTTTGTCCCAGTCCTGAGGGTACAGTCCTCGAATATCATTTGCTTTGAATATGCTCATTACAGAAATATCCCTCTCAGTAATATCTCCTGCTGAGACATACTTTATAAAATTTGAGAATTAAAATGAATGAAATAAGGGCGGCACAGATCTAATGTTCACATGCCGCCCTCAAAGTAAGGGAAATTAACCCTTTATGTTTTAAAGACCGATTGACGAAAGAGCGAAGGAAACAACTCTGTAGTTCTTTTCATCCGCAACAACAATTCTGTTATTCTTTGAATCATAGGCAATAGATTCAGTACTGGCAAACTCACCTTCGTACAGTCCGGCTTTTCCCCACTGGGTTACAAAAGTACCATCTGATTTAAAGGCTTTGATGTTCCCACCAGCTTCATCAACTGCAAAGACGAGGTTGTAGGGTCCGACAGCCAGACCTTCAATATCCTCTTCCCACATTCCGGGACCGTTTCCAAGGCCACCCATTTCAAAAAGTTTCTCTCCGGTCGACATAGAATAAGTATCAATTCGTCCGGAACCATCAACGGCAATGTAAAGGTGATCAACTTCTTTGTCAGTTGCCAACCAACCGAATTCAGAAGTCTGACCTTCAGCATCGCCACGATCACCGATCATTTTGATGAAGTTATCTTCACTGTCAAAAACATGTACACCCTGGGCATCATCAGAAACATAAAGGTTGTCATCAGCATCAATTGCTATGGGACCGATATCGTCGAATTCACCAGGATTACTGCCTTCTTTTCCGAAGCTGCGAAGAAAATTACCCTCATTGTCAAATACGTTGATTCGCTTGTTTATTGAGTCTGTAGCATAGACATAATCTTTACTGTTGACTGCTATGCCTTTAACGTAATTGATTTCACCCTCTGCATCACCACGATTGGCAAGAACCGCAACAAATTCACCTTCTGAGGTGTATTTGGTCAGATTAAAAGCCTTTCCACCGGCATAAATATTACCTTGTGAGTCTGCACCGATTGATTTAACCTTATCAAACAGATAAGCTTCGCTGTCATGCTCACCTTCAGTTTTATCACCAAACATCAGATAAGGCATCACAACTCCCAGATCGGCTTCAAAGGTATCGAAGTCCGGTGCTGAAGCACAACCTACAACCATCAGCAAAACAATTGCTGCCCAAATAAACGTAAATGCTTTTTTCATTTTGTCCCCCTAAATATCATTATCCCACCAACGATGAGATTCTTTCTAATTCAGTCTCAGGCTCGTTTCATTATCAAAGATATGGATTTTCCCGGGTTTGATACTCAGCTTGATAACATCACCTGCTTTAGCACTTATTTCTGTACTGAAAAATAGAGTTAGATTGTCTCCAGATTGATTTTCAGCCATAAGAATCTGAGAACTGCCGGTCGGCAGCCTCGTTTGAACAGTGTATGAGATTCCTGTACCGGAAATATCAAAGTCCTCCGGACGTACCGCCAAGCGTACTTCTTCTCTTGTACCCACGACATCTTCAGGTACTTCTATACTGAAACCACCGGCATCTATAAAAGTCTTTTTATTAACTTTACTGACTCTGCCGTTGAAGAAATTCATCTTGGGATTACTGATAAAACCAGCAACAAAGACATCCGCCGGTTTTTCATAAATCTCTTCAGGAGTACCGATCTGACGGATATCACCTTCATTCATAACACAGATTCTCGTCGAAAGTGTCATGGCTTCTTCCTGATCGTGGGTTACATATATTGTTGTAGCTTTGGTTTTAGTATGCAGCTGTTTCAGTTCCGAGCGCATCTCCATTCTCAGCTGTGCATCAAGATTGGAAAGCGGCTCATCCATCAGAAATATCTGAGGACGGTTAACCAGCATCCTGGCGATAGCAACCCTCTGCTGCTGCCCTCCTGAAAGTTCAGAAGGATATCTTTCCCCATACTCATCCAGCTGCACATCTTTGAGAATATCATTTACTCTTTGAGTAACTTCTTCGGAGGGAAGCTTCTTTACTTTAAGTCCAAATGAAATATTTTCCGATACGGTCATATGCGGCCATAAAGCATAGGACTGGAATATCAACCCCAGATTCCTCTTTGATGGTGCCACAATTATTTCATCTTTCTTGGAGAATACCAACTTGCCATCAATGAAGATTTTACCGCCGGATGCCTCTTCGAGTCCTGATATTGCCAGAAGAGTCGTAGTTTTGCCGCATCCTGAAGGTCCAAGAAGAGTTAGGAAATCACCTTCATAAATTTCAAGGTCAATGTCCTTGACAGCCACTACATCTCCGAATTCTTTTCTCAGTTTATCCAGTTTGATTTTTACTTTATTCTTGTCCATGGGTCCTCAACCTCCGATCCCTTTTGATAAATCTGTCTTCTGAGCCTTTCGAATGATCAAGGTTCCAGTGAGGCTGATAATTACGACAAACATTGTTATTGCATCTCCGTATTGATGATATCCACCCTCGGTATATCTGAATATCATCGAAGTCAGCACTTTAGTGCTTGGCGTTACCAACAATACAATCAGTGATAATTCTCTCATCGTTGTAATGAACGAAAGCAGAATCCCGGCCATAAAACCACTTTTAGTGAGTGGAAAAATAATTTTCATAAAGCGCTTGAAAAAACCTGCACCCACGAGGGAACCGGCTTCCTCCAGTTCCTTATGAACCTGCAGCATGGCTGCTGTACCGGTTCTGGACGAAAAGGGCAGTCGTTTAGCCAGGGAAACGATAACCAGTAACGAAAAGGTTCCGTAAAGGGCTGGTATCGGCCCGATCCTTTTAGCAAACATTCCCAGATAAACAGCTCCAAATGCAATTCCAGGGAATACATACGGTGCAAATGACAGAGAATCAAGTGCTTTTGATAACCCGGTACCCCGGCCCCGTACTATGGCATAACCCAGAAGTACACCGAGGATGGCTGCCAGAGTTGAAACGGTTAAAGCCAACCGGATACTGTTCCATGCGGCAAACCAGACTTCACTGTTTCTCAGGATACCCGCTTGTCCTTCCCCCAGAAGCTGTCCAAGGCTTCCAGTTGCACCACTTGGACCAATCCAGTAATGAAGGGTGAAATTCCTCAGCGAATAGTCGCCATCAACCTCCATAAATGTCTGCCAGGACAGAATATACAGTGGTCCAAGAACGAAAATAACGAGAAAGAGAATAACAAGACCGAACATGACCCACTTGAACTTGCCGAGATCGACAGGTTTTGCTCTGAAACCTTTTCCGGAAATCGTAACAAAACTTTTTCTCGCCCCGATTACCTTGGCATTCATATAAATGGTAATTGAAGAAATCAGTATCATCACAATGGCCAGCAGATAAGCATCTCCAGCCAGATTATTCTTCACATTACTGTAAACCTGAGTTGACAGCGTAAAGAACCTGACCGGCAGCCCGAGAAATGCGGGAGTTCCGAACGTTCCAATTCCTTTTGAGAATGTCAGTATAAAAGCTGACATTAATGCAGGCATAACAAGAGGAAGAGTAATCTTCCTCATCACTGTAAATTTTGATGCACCCATGAGTTCGGCAGTCTCTTCCAGGCGGGAATCTATGGAAGCAAGAGCTCCCGAAACTGTAATGAAAGAGAATGCGTAATAGTGCAGACTTAAAGTGATAATGATGGGAAGCGGCCCATAGGAAATCCAGTCCGGCGGCGGCACATGAAACATGTATTGGAACCAGCCCGGATGCCCCCCCAGCTTGGTATTTTTAAATACAGCGATCCAGGCAAGGGCAATCGGCCAGGAAGGGATAATATACGGGATAGAAGCAAAATTTGCGATCCCTCTCTTCCATGGCATATTCGACCTGACAACCAGCCAGGCCAGGGAACTGCCGATAAGCATAGAAAGTGCGGTCAATCCCAGTGTAATAATCAGTGTATTCCTCAAAGGAATGAGAAACATTTTATTTGTTAACTTACTCCAGAACACCCTTTCCAGATGTACAGTTGTAAATTCACCGGGCACAACCTCAATTCCCCGATCGACAACCTGAGGAAGGCGCCTGTCGGACAATGAAAAAGTCAAACTTGTATAGACAATATTAATTGCCGGCATGATGACAAAGAAAACCAGGAGCAACAGCAGCAGAATCCCGATGACACGCTGGGGCAAGGTTAAATTTCTTATCCATCTTCGCAGCAGGGGACTCCCCCCCACTGCTGTTACATCCAGAACACTTGAACTCATATTATCCATCTACTCCCCGCAGACAGCCAATTCTGATCCGGCAATATCCCGCCAGTCATACAACGGGTAGGTAGAGTTGGCGCCGTCATGTCCGATAACAATCCCATTGGGAAACAATGGAGGGATTGGAGCGGATGAGGAACCTATACCATCCTCATCCCACATCGGATTACCATCTCTATCCAGAAGTGCTATGGTTTTAACAAATTTGTTGTCACCCTGGCGCTCGTAAATCCGAATAATAGATGCAATCTGATTTGAAGCATCACCCTGATCGACAACCAGGAGATAACCGGTACCATCGGCGCAGTTGTAGAGAGACAAGCCTTCCCTGTCACGGCTGTAACCATCTTCTGCAAATGCGAATGAGCTTACTACATCATTCGGCATGGATGGGTCTGCGTAGTACTTACGTACAGCGGTATCTTCCTCTCCGATATAAATGAAACCTAACTGATCATCAGCAACCATTCCTTCACAGGTGTCACCGGGATAATTCAATTCTCGCACAAGTGTGAGCTTTACAGCTTCACCGCTGCCGTCATCTTCTATAAGGAACTGTTTGATGGATCCTGTACTGGCATTCTCAAACAGGTATATTTTACCATCTGCAGGGTTCTGATAAAGACCCATACCATAAGTTCCTAAAGTGATATCATTGCCTTCACTCTGACCATCAGCCAAAACCGTCAGAACATCATCGCCGGATGTCCAGTCAGGATTAATCGCAAAAACCGCCGCCTTGCTGCCCGCGACATATTTAACTTTTCGGATATTAACGGCCACGATATCAACCGATCCACCACCAAGATTCAGACCGTAGCGTACATCCACATTTCCGGGTTTACCCCAGATATCTATGGCTGCCAACTCTTCACCTTCCATATTCCAGACCCATAATCCGTCACTTTTATCAACACCGAAAATCAGGCTTCTATCGGGATCCGTGGGATGTATCCAGATAGCCGGATCGTCTGCATCACCGTTCACAAGTCCTGTCTCTCCCGTTTCTTTCACAGGTGAAGCAAAGAACTCGGTTCTATCCTCAGTATATTCAAGAATTACGGCCTTCTTTGTCGAGCCGATCACCTTGGGGCCGGTTACATCCTGGGATGCTGAAGGCGTAGAACTACAGGATACAAAAGCGATAACTACTGACAGTAACACCAAAGAACCAAAAATCTTATTCATATATTCCTCTCCTTGAATTAATGAAGAATTCCTTTCACGCAACATAAGGTCAAGAAACATTTTCCGTCATTTTTTGTTTTTCGTCAAGTTTTTTTGAAATTATTTTTCACCATCAATTATATATGAAAATTTTATTGCCATAAAAACCCCGTGCAAACACACGGGGTTCAGATTTACTTATCCGAAATTCAGTTACATATTCTGAATCCAGAAGTCCCGGAATTTTACAACATTGGTATAAAGCCATTCACTGTCTTCAATCCAGAGATTTATTTCACTCAACTCTTTCTGATCAAAAGGCTGAGGGACATCCACTCTTGGGCTCCAGGTTCCTAGATCGTAGAAGGGCTTGTACCCCATACCACCTTCAGAGTCCCCATACAGCCACTGGATCAACAGTTTCGCCGCATTCGGATGTTTTGAATATACAGGTATCGAGATGGCCTGCTTACTGAGATAGCTGGCAACCGGTTTAACATCCCAAAGGATATCAACATACAGTTCTGATTCATCTCTCAGCCGTAGTTTAGAAGGGCCGATGATACCAAGCGGCGGATTTTCCTGATTCGGAGCACCGACAGCCATCGTAACCGGGGTACCACTACTCATCAGAATCAGTCCATTATTCATCAGACGTTTCAGGAATTCATAACCGGCATTCTCTGTATCATCCAATACTATGGGTTCACCGAATTCTTCCTCATACAAAGCTTCCATTTCATCGGCATATTTAATAAAAGAAGCAAAGAAATTGATTTCCGACCCACCGAGCATGGGGTCTTTTGTAATGATTCTTCCGTTCCACTCCGGCCTGGTTAAGTCCCACCATGTATCAACCGGAGGACCGTCAGGAAATGTCTGCGTATTATAGGCAATTGCCTTTCCTCCGAAACGCTGGATACCCAGAGGTTCTTTTTTCGCGATATCGTTAAGCAGCGGGAGAATCTCGGTGGGAACATAGCGGTACACTCTGCCCACATCCAGGAATTCATGGTAATGGGTGGGAGTATCAGAGACAAGAACGACATCACAGTTGGTAATCTCGGCATCCAGTTCCCGGGAGAGTTTTTCAAAAAGACTGCCCTGACTCATGTCGTTGGCAATTACTTTTATTCCATATTTATTGTAAAAAGTTCTGGCGAAATCAAAAACGCGGGATGTATTGGCGTATATCGTTACCTCACCCTCTTCCTTGGCTGCAGCGAGTATAGCATCCCAGTCATCTACTTCAGGGGTGAAAGGACCTAACTGTGCCCATTCCTCCCACTGTTCAACCGTCATTGAAGCTTCCTTGGAACCTTCCGCAAAAGCTGCTGAAGTCATTACCAACAGGATTAACCCGATAAATATCATTACCTTTTTCATTCTATTACCTCACATCTCATGCTAGCATGTGTTAAACTCACTGTACAGAAACATATGTTGCATTTCATTGTTTTTTGCAATATATTTTTCACCTACTGATTCTGGAGCCAGAAATCCCTAACTTTTATTGCGTTATCATAGAGCCATTCTGCATCCTCGATATAAAAATTCATCTCTTTTACCGGACGCTGCCCATCCGGTTCCGGAATATCAGATCTGACCGACCAGTTACCAATCACGTGATACGGGGCATAACCGGCTAGAGTATCAGCCGTATTATCTCCACCATACATCCATTTAATCATCAGCTTCGCCATATTGGGCCGCTGTGAAAAAACACCGATAGACATGATAGTAGTCGTTCTGAATCCGGTGACAGGAGCGAGGTCTTCAACAAACGCAGCACTCAGATTTTCATCGATAATTGTCCGTAACTTTGAGAAACCCAGTATTCCAAGCGGTGGATCTGTCTGCCCGGAAGCTGCAACAGCTTTCATGACAGTTCCGGAATCAGACATCAGGGCAAGATCGTTATCCATCAATCGTTTCAGAAATTCATATCCGGCATTGGGAATTCCATCGCTCCGTATCAACTCAACACCGAACTCATCCTGGTACGCCTCTTCCATATCAACATGATGCTGTATGAAAGTTGCAAAGGTGTTGAACTCCGCCCCTGAATTCAACGGATTCTTCATAACCAGTTTTCCCTTCCATTCAGGACGGGTAAGGTCCCACCAGGAATCAATCGGCGGTTCATCATAGAACTCACTGTTATAGGCAATGCCTCTGGCCCCGTAGTGGTGAATGCCCAGAGGTGCGGATTTTGCCTCTTCCAATATGACAGAATCCAGGTCCGTCGGCACAAAACCGTACATACGTCCTTCTCTGTAAAACTCGTTGTACACCGTTGGAATATCATCAACGAGAATGACATCGGCATTGAATATTCCCGCTTCCTGTTCCCGGAGAACCTTTTCAAGCAGGGATGGTGTTGAAAGATCGTGGGCTTCTACTTTTATCCCATATTTCTTATAGAAGGTACGTCCGAACTCAAACACTCTGGAAGAAAGAGAATAAACAACCAGGGGGCCTTCTTCCTCGAGGGCGGCTTCTTGTATCGCATCCCAGTCATCCACATTCGGCCTGAAATCGCCAAGTCCGGACCATTCTTCCCATTCGGCTTGAGTCATTGACGATGTGTCAGCGCTTCCTCCGGCAAACAAGCCTGAGGTGACGGCTGTTAAGATAATACAGCTTATAAAAAATATTCTATTCATCTTTTCACTCCTTTCACCGGAGATTATCATAGGATAAACAATCCGTAAAGAAAATTATTTTTCACAAAAAGTCACAAAAGAAATTCATCTTCCAAGCAATTCTCAAGCATCAACGGAATAGATGAGATCGGATAACTCTTCAACTTTCTGATTCATCTCAGCTGGGGTAGCAGCCTCTACAACAAGCCGGAGTAGGGGTTCAGCTCCGGAAGGTCTCAGATTGAACCACCAATCTTTGTAGTCGATTCTGATACCATCAATCTCATTAATTTCGCCATCCGGATATTGGAGTTTTACCTTTTGCAGAACAACGGTTGTGTTTCTGACAGTAAAGTTTCTTTCGCCTGAAAACGAATATGGATTGATATCACGAGCGATCTGAGAAAGAGGAGTCTTCATCCTGTCAACAACATCACTGACTATCGCAGCTGCAATAAAACCTGAATCACAATAGAAATTTTCACTGAAATAATAATGACCCGAAAGCTCCCCTGCATATATGCCATTTTCACTCTTTAACAGTTTCTTTATTCTCGCATGACCTGTAACACATGCCGCTGCAGTACCGCCAAGGGCGGTGATGTACTCATGAATCGATCGCGAAGATCTGATATCGTAAAACATTTTCTTCTTCGATTTTTTACTTTCATAATAATACAGACCTATCAGTGCGGTAATTATATCCGGGGAGATGAAGCTCCCCTGTTCATCAAAAAAAATGGCCCTGTCGGCATCACCATCAAAGAGAATCCCCAGATCAGCATTCTCCTTCTGAATTGTTTCTGCGATGTGAACCCAGCTTTCCGGCTCCAGAGGGTTTGGGCCATGACCCGGAAACTCTCCATCGGGAGTATCAAAAAGTATTGTCACACCCGGAAAGAAGTCATCAAAAATATCATGAACAAAAATCGAAGAAGCACCATTCCCGCAATCAATGACAACCTTAAGCCGGTTTGTTTCTTTGAGGAAACTCCGAACATGTTCGGTGTAATCATTCCGGATATCCAGAAAAATGATATCCGCTTCAGGTTCTGATACAACAGGTTTAACTGCTATCAGCCTCTCAAGCTCTCTCAGTCCGTTATCCGGACCTACAGGTACCGCCGAACCAGCGGATATTTTCAGGCCATTATACTCGGGTGGATTATGGGAGGCTGTAATCATCACGCTTCCCGTAAACCTGTATTTCACCGTGGCAAAATAAACCGCAGGTGAGTCACAGACACCAATATCCACAACCTGCGCACCAGCTTCTGTAATTCCCCTGGCAAGAAGCTCAAAAACTTCATCCGAGGAGTTTCTCGTATCCCGGCCTACAAGGATACGGTCGGACTTCAGAATTCCCGGCAGGTAAAATCCTATCCTCCGAATACGTTCTTTATCGAGTTCTTCAGGGAATACACCCCTGATATCATTCGCTTTGAAAATACCCATAACTCAGATTCCCAACATATTTATAGTTTCATTTACATAATCTACCGAGTTCTGCAGATCCGCCTCATTCTTCATTTCAATTGACAGGGGCATGGTCCAGCCTTCACGAATATACCTGAGTAGGATTTTTTCCAACTCGAGTACTCCCGAATTCAAGGGACTATGAGAATCCTCAAGGCCGTTGTTACTGTGTAAATGTGAAAGTTTTACATTAGCAGTACCCAGTTCTGAAACAAGATAGGATGGATCTTTACTCATATAGATGCCATGGCCGAAATCAACTGTAAAATTGAGCTTGCCCTCAACAGTATCTGCAATTTCTTTCATACTTCCCGGATGCAGGGCATGCTTGAGCTGTGCTTTTTTATACGCATTACCATTTTCCAGACATAGAGAGATTCCGTGCAGTGAAGCAAATGTAAGCAAGCTGTTAAGGCTTTCAATATTGTAAACCCTGGAATTTTCCCAGTTCAACTCGGAATAATCTCCGGCCGGTAAAGATCCGGAATGAACAGTCGCCAGTTTAATACCCATTTCAGCTGCTGCAAGAAGAGACTCCTCAACCTGTCTCAGGGAAGCAGCTCTTTTCGCCCTATCCAGGGAAGCTATGTTCAAACCGACAAACGATGTATGCATGGAAAGCCCGATATTACAGGCATCAGCAGTCTCTCTGATTCTGCTGTACTGACGTGAACTACTCCGGAATGCGAGAGGATCTTCAAACTTGAACTCCACCCAATGCAGACCGAGCTTCTCAGCAAGATGAAGGAACTCAAGATAACCACTGGCATATTCCTCAAAACAGACTGCACCTAAAACAATATCTTTTTTATTCAACATCTGATAATTCCATAATTCTCAGCCAGAGACAGACTTTGAGATATAGATTCTGGCTTGAGTAGTATCTACAGCTACATCACAAATCTCCAGCTGTGCAATGTAGCAGGATTCTGCTTTCAGAAACTGGGTCCTGAAATATCTGTTACAGAGGTAATTGGAATCATATTTTTTCCTGAAATCAATGTCCCTCTTCCATTTTCTTTTCAATCGAATCGGATCATCTGTCAGATAAAACACCTTAATATCTACAAGCGGAATGATTTCATCAAACAGAAAGGGGAAGTTACCTTCAATATATATAACATCCGACGGCATGACTTTAATTGTCGAAGCCCCTTTTTTCAGCTTACTTTTTGAGTCATGACTCGAGAGTCCATTTACAAAATCATACCTGGGAATTTCACTAGCCTTTCCATCTTTCAGATCCATCAGACATTGTCTAAACAGATTGTAGTGTATAGCTTCACTGCTCATTGACCCGGAGCCGATTTCTTCTCTGTAATCCCGGTCGTAAAAGAAATTATCCATTTCCACAGAGCTGATAGTAATATCTCTATTTCTGAAGAATTCAAAAAGGTATTCAGAAAATTCTGTTTTGCCGGCGGCTGTCGGTCCGGCAATAGCAATAACAATTGGGAAACCTTTGTTTTGTGTCAATTTATCAATAATTCTGACCAGGCTCTGATCTATTTCCCTGTTAGCCTCTCTGAAATCCTTGAATCCAATCCCATGATAATCAGCAAAACGATCCTGTCCTCTTTCAAACTCAAGATACGGTTTTCCGCCAAGATGCTTCAAAACATCACCGGTAAAATAAACCGTTCGCGGTAAGAAGAGAAAACCTCGTACATCAAAATAGAAATACTTATCTACCCAGCCAAGCGGGTATTTACCTTTCACGATTCCGGAAAAAAGCGATCTGTTCAGATTGAGAATATTCTTATCGAGAATAATTTTATGATTTTCTGCCGGCTTCAAGGCAATTTCCTCATAAAACCTGCTGTCGGTGATTTTTTTCCTGATATGTGACTTGGAAGGCATATCAACACTTTCCCAATCCATATTCCCCGGTTGAAGATTTTCAAGGGCATATCTGAATTCATACAATTCCAGTGTTTCGACACCACTGTTTAATTCAGACAATTTTTCGTACAGCTTGCTACTGAAATCAGCAAGCACAGATAACTCATCCATAATACAACCAAGTCAATTTGAAAATATTTTTGCACATACAACAATTCTTGAAACTATAATATCGTACACTCCTTTTTAACACAAGTATTAATTTCATACAAAGTTGGTTGTGAAACTTTTTTTTCATCTCCGGGTGTTGATAATTCACTGCGGCCACTGGCAGGTGACTGTAATTGACAATCTATAAAAGTGGGGAATGAACTTGTTCACTTCTCGCAAGTTCGCTTGCGAACCCGCTGTTTCCGCTCATACTTAGGGTCGTACCACAGCGTAGCGAGGAACAATCCCGACATTCGCTTGGGAATAACAACCTATTACTAAGAAAGTTATTTTTCATTTATTGACATTGTGAAAGTTTTCCTTTACATATTGATTGTGACCACTACTTTGAAGAAACAGAACGGCAGTATTCTGACTCATATAAATCCTATTGATGGTACAGAATCCTATTCTCAGGGACAGTCGAGCCGGTGTATCGCAATCGGCCTACTGCACCGAGATGGAGTACATCATCTTCCTGCGAAACTCTTGCTAAATCTGAACCTGCCGGGAATATAAAAGAACTTTTAAATGGTGAATTGATACGCGATCGTTCAATCCTGAAGAAGGTAGAAAAATGCAACTGAAAATCGGACTATCTCTGGCCTGGACCTACCTGGCCGGCAACTCATCCGGACGATGCTCGAATAAATGGACTGACTTTTTCGGGGACTCCCCGGATTTCCTCGGTTTATTGGAAAAGGGACCGGTCTCAACCATTGAATTTCGCCACTTTGATGAAGTTGAGGACCAGAAAACGATACATGATGCTGCCAGAGCAATTGCCGACACTTCTTTTAATGCGACAATTCACGGGGATATCGATTATAAAGATATGGATCGTGATTTCTTTGATGTATTCCCCTGGTATGAGATATTAATGACCCATATACCTGAGAAAATAAAAGATACTATCATTACTGTCCATCCGGTTCTTTCACCTGAAAAGGATATTATCAAATCCGGAGAGTTAACAGTTCGCCTCATCGATTTTCTTTTAAACTTCACAGAAAAAAAGAACATTCCGGTTTCTTTTGCACTGGAGATTCAGCGGGACAAAGGCCGTAATGACCCCGGCACCACCTATTGGGGGTTGATTGAATTATACCGGAAGATAAACCATCCACGCCTCGGTTTAAACTGGGATATGGGACATTCTCAGTCTAATAATCTACAGGGTAAGCTACCCCCATTTCCCGAGGAATCATTTCTGGGGAATGTAAATCATACCCATATTCACGACCTTAACCCGGATGGCCAGACTCATTGGCCGCTTACCGAAGGACGGATTCCTCTGATGGAAAACATCCGCAAACTTGAGCGAGCTGGATATGAAGGAATATACAATCTGGAATTGGCCTCTGACCGCTTTGCGCATAAAGAAAATGCCGGTGATAGTATTCTTGAAAGTATCTTAATTTTAAAATCAACAATACTCAAATGTAAAAGCGAATTTTCAGAAAAAGGCGCATCTTTAGCAGTATAAGTTGCACAAGTTCAATACTGAAGAATCTCAGATGAAGATTGCTGTCAATATTCCTCGGACTGTCCATCACTGCTGAAGTAATGCTTTCGCCTTATCTCTGTCAATTCTTCCAGAGCCTCCACAGCTTTTTCTCCGAGTTTACTGGAGACACCGTTGACCAGCGCGTTATTGATTGCCATAGGGACAACCTGAGTATGAAATGTACCCCGGGATCCTCTGGGAGATAGTAGTATGGTATCGGCACCCTTAATCATAGGCGGGATTAAACTGTCGGTTATAAGCAATACCGGGACACCCTTATCCAGACAGACATTCATCAGAATCCTGAAGTCAATGGTCGGTTTGTAAAAGTGAAAGACAATCACCAGGTCTTTTTTCTTAACACGTACCAGACTGTCAACGAGATTCTTTCCTGAAACTGAATACTGATACGCCTCCATTTTGAAACGTGAGAGACGAAAAGTGAGGTGATTAGCCAGGCATTCGTTACCGGCATTACCATAGATAAACAACCTTTCAGCCTTGATGATTTTATTGATCGCCTTAATAAAGGATTTATTATCAAGAGCTCCAACAGATTCCTCAAGGAGTGTAATCTCTTTTTTTATATGAGATTCATACTTGAACGGATCGTCCGGAAGTTCCTTGATAGACCGCTTCATTCTCTCGCCCGGTGTCAGGTACTCTCTGTAATACTTTGTCAGACTTTCTTTAAGTTCCGGAAATCCTGTATGTCCGAGATTCTGGGCAAAACGAACAATGGTTGCTTCACTGACATCCAGAGTGGCAGCTAATTTTGTAATCGAAAAGAACACAACCTCATCATAGTGGCTGATAATGTAATCTGCGATTTTTCTCTGTTGTTTGGGGAGGGTGTCATAGCTTTCAAGAATACGATTATAACTGTCTGATGAGGTAATCATTTTTATATTATGAACGTCTGGAATTATACATGTCAATATAAATTTGAAATGTATTTTTCAAATCTGACAATTTGTGAAATATATTTTTTCGCCGGGGTTAGATTACAATGCTTCAAGTCTCTGAATCTCAGATATAAGCCGAACCGATTCTTTTGAGAGGTTTCTTCCTATTGAGAAAAGAATATCCGTGAGAAATCGCTCCCCGCCTTTTTCTGAAATATCTTCAATATCTATCCTTCGAATCTTATAGACTGTGGTTTTCCCCAGGGCAACAAAGGTTGCCGATATCGGTCCCGGATTCAGAAAAGTCAGCTTCCCGAAATATGTCCGGGGTGAATATTTAGCCAGGATTTTATAGGTTACTTTGCCGTTGTAAATACGCTGTTCCACCATACCGCAGGTTACCAGATATAACGAACTGCTCTTTTCCCCTTTGGGAATAATGACATCTCTGTTCGAATACTCTTTTTTTATTGCGATTTTTTTTAATAGGGCTATGTCAACATCTCCCATCCCTTCACAAAGATCGTTTTCATCAAAATCCCTGGGAGATGCTACCCGATAATCTTTATCTTTATATTCACTTTTCAGTATGATATCTTCGGCGTATTCCAGGGCCCGGGCCGTTGAATGAAACACCTTAATAGCAGGCTCATGGTTATTTCCTATCAGGGCAAATGCTTTTTTAATTTTTTTACCGAAGCCAAGACGTTTATGCAGGTGTATAAAGACAATTTCAGTTCCACTTTTCCCGGCAATCTCAACCAGCTGAAGAAGTAACACCATACCGCTCATATCAATGGAAAGAACCCTTCTGAAATGCAGGATAATCACTAAGCGTCCATCAATCTGACTGATAACACTTCTATAAATCTGGTCGGCTGTTGCAAAAAACAAATCACCCTGAAGTTCAATCATCAGAGCTTTCTCACAATTACCATCAAGAATCAGCCTCTGCCCTTTACTTCGCTTCTGCAGAGAAGGATATTCAGTAATATTTGTCTGCCGTCGAA
>Ga0164315_10001393_pt1 | contig 18173 bp, 19 predicted proteins | sample GuaBasSedimGuay6_FD_113737 | JGI IMG/M metagenome (GOLD analysis project Ga0164315, IMG submission 113737) | Subseafloor sediment microbial communities from Guaymas Basin, Gulf of California, Mexico - Guay6, Core 4569-2, 0-3 cm | ecosystem: Environmental > Aquatic > Marine > Hydrothermal vents...
ATTCCGATTAACTGATTATTATTCTGAAGACTTGGGTTAATAAGTTCTTGAATTCTTCGAACCAATAGTTTAGCATCGGCATACTGATGTGTGGGAATATTTTCTTTAAAATGAATTACTCCCTTACGATCAATTAAGGCAAAAGTAGTGTTTGTTCCACCGATGTCAATTCCTAATATAAAATGTCTTATCATCAAATCTCTATTTAATAATTCCCTAAAAATAGGAGTAATTGTTATTGTACGTAGAAATATGAAATTTGATACGTTTTTAGCTTAGAAAGAATCAAATCTAGAATAGTGAATATAAAAATTCATTTTAGCGTGTGTAATTACTTGGTAGAAATCGGTCTATATTTTACTTTTTGCCAAAAGCACCAATTTTATTTCCTGCTTCCTTTTTTGGGTTTGCTCCCAAATCAAGTTGAAAGTTCCCTTTTTCTTGAAACAGTAAGATTATATCCGAACCACCAAATAGGAAATACCCAAATTCTTGACCTTTATAAAGGCTCACGCCTTTTGTTGCATTCATATTTACAGAAGAAACTTGTGCCATACCAATGGGAATAACTGCTACAAGCCCATTATCGCCGCCTGTATCCAAAATCAAAATCCCTCTAGTTTGAATAAATTCGTAACCACCATCGGTATTGTCAGGTGCATCATACTCTCCTTCATCGCTTATTACAACCTCCAAATAAACTCTTTTTTGTACGGCTGTTGAATATTTAACTTCTCCGCTAACAGGCGAGCAAAAACGATGCATATCGTATGGTGATAAAAAAGAATGCATAAAAACACCATTTTTAAATGCATCTTCATAACCACTACCTTCAATGAGTTCAGGAATAGAATAGCTATGTGTTTTTTTAATCCGTCCTATATTAGCACTTGAATTGCTATCAATAACAATTTCTGATTTCTCATTTATCGGAAAAATTCTTTTAAACTCAGCATCCGCTGGAGACACAATAATATTATCGTCTTTTATTCCTGCAACAGGTCGAAGTCCAGGTAGCGCCTCTCTGGCAAAGAATTGATTAAAAGTAATCCAACCACTTGCGTTATTTGGGATGGGCTTATCCCCAGCTGGGGTAAACGACCCAACAGGCATCATATATTGCTCCATCTTAAATAATGGCTGATTCATAAATGATTGTAAACTTTCTTCAGTAAGAGATTCTGGTGTATTTAGGAAGTCCCCCCAACTATTTGCAAAACTAACTAGCCACATTGAAAATTCAGGAATATTCTGAACATCATCAATTAGCCAATAAAAATGACAGAGCTTTATTAAGATCTCTTTATCATAATTTTCTCGCGAATTTATGTCGCCCTCGGTTGGAATCCACTTGGAAAAATCATTTAGATAGAGATAATATTCATCCAAATTTTTGGGCCATATTAACCTGTCAATATTGTTTAATTGTTTTGCAATTGCTTTTTGATGTGCTTCTAAAAGAGATGCCTCTATTGCTTTTCCCAAATCAGGATTATTCTTGACTAGGGTTTTCAAGTCTGTAGCATTTACAAAAGTTCCGAGCAGAATGCTCATTAAAAACAATGTAATTTTTCTCATGAGTTTTGGTTTTAAGTTTGATTTATTATTTTCACCAAAGGTAGTAAATTATCGTATTCATCTGACAATAAGCATTATTTGAGGCTAATAATTACTATTAGACCCATTTAAATTTGGGCATAAGCTCCATTAAATCTTCAAAATTTTAACAAGTTTTCCAATAGATAAGCCCTGTACAATTATTGAAAATGCAGCAACCACATAGGTAATAAAGATGATAAATTCCCCACCAGGAGCATCAATAAGTGATAGCGCTAGAGCAAATGCTAGCCCTCCACGTAAACCACTCCATGTAAGTATAGTTACTTCTTTAAGTCCAGGAATAAATCTTGCCTTATGCTTGTCAACAGCAATAATGGAATATGGAATACTTACCGATATAAACCTTGCCAAAATAACAATAATAATCATAGCAATTCCTGCTGAAATACTTACAACATCCATATCAAGGTTACTCATTTGAAAGCCCATCAAGACAAAGAGCATCGAATTGAATACATCATCAATAACCTCCCATGATGTTGATATTTCTCTTTTTATGTCTGGTTTTGCTTTTGTGTGCAAATAATTACCGATTAATAAACCTGCGGCTACCATGGCCAAAGGGCCTGAAACTTCTATATGACCAGCAAGAGCATAACAAATTGTTGTAATAAGTATTGTTGTTTGAATAGCATATTTAGGTATTTCAATTTGTTTTAATATTTTTATTGCTATCCATCCTACGAGTAAACCAAATCCGATGCCACCAAATACCTCACCTAAAAAGAGTGATGCAATTTCGCCAACCTCCATGCCACCTCCTTCTTGTGCGATTATTCCTGAAATAGTAAGAAAAATAACGACACCCACTCCATCGTTAAATAAAGATTCTCCTTCAACTTTTATGGAGAGAGAACTTCTAACATTATAAGATTTAAATATGGATAAAACAGCAATAGGATCTGTAGGTGATATTAGTGCGCCTAAAAGCATACAATACATTAAGGGCAAATCAATACCAATCATATTAAATGCTAAATAGCTGAGGTAACCAACCACAATTGTAGATATTAAAGTGCTAAATATTGAAAACACAAAAACGGATATTTTTTGCTTTTTAAGCTCAGAAATGTCAACATGTATTGCGCCTGCAAATAACAGGAATGGAAGTATTATTTGCATTAAGAAATAGTTAAAATTCAATTGTTCTAATATGTGTGGTATATGAGCATAGGTATCTGGAGAGCAAGCTTTTAATATAAGCAGTATTACAGATGATAGCATGCCTAATATTAATAAACCAATAGATGTGGGTAACTTTAAAAGCTTCGCATTAATTAACAAAAATAAAGAGGATATTGCTAAAAGTATTATTATGGAGTTATACATATCAACTTTTTATAAGTAATGGTTAATTTTGTAAAGGTAATATTTTATCACAATAGTTGACTAAAAGAAGGGGTGAGTAATCGTAAATTCATTAATATCAGGAACTTTTCCAAACTTTTTCTTTAAGACTAATTAATACATATGTCGTTAAAAACCCCACAATACCCACTAAAATAGCAAGGGCAAATGAACCCACAATATATTGTAATAGGTCGCTACCCAAGCCCATTAAAGCTGTAAAAAAGGATTCGGTTTGAAAAAGCTCAATATTCTTATCTATTGACTCCATCATTTTTTGATTATTACCACCATGGAGCAATAATCCACCCATATAGAAACTTGCCCAAATAATAAATGGTACCAAAGGGGGCAAGCTAATATTTGCTGCTAAAATCACCAGTGTTTTATTCAGCTTCAACCATTGAGAAAGAAAAAAAGCAGTAATCATTTGAAAACCCCAAATAGGAACAATGCCCATAAAAAAACCGAAACCCATAGTTAAACTCACCTTGAGTTTGGTTTCATTATGCTTGCTCAATTGTTCTTTGATAATATCCAAGGGTTTGTTTTGAATAAAATAGCGAATAAATTGACGAGGGTAGAACCACACAATTGCTAGCGTTACTAAAACAGTATTCAGTAAACTTATACGTGAAAAGTCTGTGAATGGGCGAAAATGTGAAACACGTTCGTCACCAGTAAAATAGACAATTTGAACAGGAACCGAATCAAGATGAACCCCACGCCATGCTGAACGAACTAAAACCTCAATTTCGAATTCAAATTTATAGGTTTTGAATTTCAAACCATCATATAACTTTATGGGATACAGACGAAAGCCCGTTTGGGTATCAGGTAGTTTTTGTCCTGTTTCAACCCAAAACCAGAAGTTGGAAAAATTATTTCCAAAACTACTGCTACTTGGAATTCCCTCATTAGTATTCATATTGCGATTACCAAGTATTAGGCATGGCCTTCCTACTTCTTCCAATTTATCAAAAAACAAAGGGATATCTTCAGGAAAATGCTGCCCATCAGAATCTATTGTTAGGGCATAGTCATAAGAAAGCTTTCGTGCTTCGGAAAAGCCTGTGCGTAAGGCATGGCCCTTACCTATATTTTCATCGTAAGAGTGCAGGTGGAAACTAGTTTCTTTTTGCAATGCCAATAATATTTCCAAACTATCATCAGTGGAGCCATCATTTACTACAATCAAATGATTTGTAAATGATAAAACACGCCTCAAAATGTCCTCCAATGACCCTGCATTATTGTATGTAGCTACTAATACGCAAGCTTTATGGATTTCAAACTTTTCTTGATGACTAGGGTTCATTCTATTTCTATACTTCGGTAAATACTCCTGAAAATTTCATAAATATTTTGGGCTTATCGTCTTTTAGATCGCTAATTGTGGCTCGTAAATTCCATCCGCCTTCTTGTACTTTATATTTTAATTCGAAAACTACTTCCTTGATAGTATTCGGATCAATCATGTTTAAGTGTTTTATGCTTTTAGCAGAGTCGAGTCGTAATAGCTTACCTAAAATACCCTCAAAAAGCTCTTTAAGCATCTCTACTTGCAAAACCCCAGGTAGAATGGGCATTCCTGGGAAATGCCCTTGGTAAACCTCATGCTCATTGTTAAGAGAAACTACAATTCTTGTGGCTTCTTCTAATTTCTCAATGGATAGGATTTTGTACAGCTTCATAATTGATTATTTACCTCTCGTTTAATAATGTCATCTCTATATTTAACTCTATTCCAAAATGGTGAATAGAAATATATTGTGGATTATTACCGCCACCACTTTTCAATTCTATTTCCTCTTTCTTGAAGAAACCTTTTTTTCGCAGCATTCCAATAACCCGGTTGGATTGGACTGTATATATCCGTTTCCCTTTATAGCAGTATTTTTGGGTTGATAACCCACGGCCTAAATTCTTAATTTTCGGTTGTTTAAACGCCGTAAAGGTCATAAATAGTGATTCAAAATCACGCCCTAAAGTACTAATAATAATCTTTTTATCTAAATAGGATAAAATAGACACCACATGAAATGAATTTTTCTTTCGAGGGAAAAACTCAAATTCAAAAATCTTCATTCCAACTTCAGTAACAAAGGCAATTCGAAAAGAGGAGTCCGCATTTCTGCGAACTAATAATAATCCCGAATAGCTATTTTCTTTAAGCTGAATCTTAGTTTTATAAACCGCCCGAAATGTTTTCTGAGGAAATATTTGAGCATCAATAATCCCATATTCTTTTATGGAATCTTGTTGTTGCGCAGATAATCCTAACGGACTAAGGATTAAGATTAAAAGAAGAATCTTTAATATCTTCATTTAGGATACGATTTTGAAATTTTATGATAGTGTAATCATGACTATATTCGTTGATTCGAAGACCAACAACTCCGAAATCAATTTTGGCAAAATAGATTTCGATATTATCAATCATTTGTTTCATTTCCTCGTTATTGGGAAAAAGGCGCGCCATATATCTATGCTCGCTTTCGTAATATTCGATACGAAAATCGGTGCTACTCAAGATTTCACCATTTAGAGAATGTACTAATAACCGGTTTATTTCTTTGAAAATAGGATTAGAGTCCATATCATAGGTTTTCACTTTATCCTCATCTTTAATTTTCACTTTCCTACCATCAAGTACAATAATATATGAAATAGGTTCAATATATTCCCATCGCACCTTATTGGGCTCCTTAAACAAGAAACTACCCTTACTAAGCATCACATCTTCGAACATGGTTAAATGTTTTTCCTGTGAAAAATCACTATGGATACTTTTAGTGTTTTTAGCCTTTTCGATAATTTTGAGCTTAAGCTTTTGCTCATCCTTAACTTTAATAAAAACTTCAGGTGTTGAAGCTGATGAGAATGCCAACAGCACTATTGCCAAAAAAAATATTATTACTCTATAGCTGAATTTCATAGGCTTCTTTTTTAATTAGGTTGTCTGCTCTTACAATTTTCAATCCATTTTCTTCGGCAAAAGGAATTAAAAAATCAAGAATTTCTATAACGCCTTCGTGATTGTCGTGCAATAGAATTATATCTCCACCTGTAAGGTTTCTTTTTATTTTTCGAATCACCTTATCTGGTGACTTTGATGTATCCAAAGTACGAAGGCTCCATCCAATAGTAGTTAACTTAAGGTTTTTTACGACCTTTGCTATTCGTGGATTTGTTACTCCAAAAGGAGGTCGAAAAAAACGAGGTTTAAACCCAATTTTATCTGTGATTATTTGATTACAGCTTTCCAGTTCCTCCTGAATTTTAGATGTTGACAGAATTGGAAAACGATTTTCATGATTGAATGAATGATTTCCGATTAAATGTCCTTTTTTATGGATTTTGCCAATTAGCTCAGGATTATTGGTTATGTTTTTTCCAATACAAAAAAAGGCTGCCTTAATACCATATCTATCTAGTTTCTCCAATACTTTTGGGGTGATTTCGGCATTAGGGCCATCATCAAATGAGATTGCAATTTCGTTATATCGAGTATCTCCATCATTTTCGATTTCCATAAAAAATTCCATGCTAACAGATATAACCCCAGCTATCAATATCAAAATATAACTTATCGCAAGAATAATTAATGCATGATAAGAAGTAGTACCATAAGCAATTAGTAGAGCGATGAATGCAAATCCAGCAATATAAAGTGTATTTAATATGCCAAATCTGCTCATATTATCGTCCTAATAAAACAAATGAAAATGAATGGTTTTTATTTTTATTAATCAATAACGCATTTCCCCCATTGCTTTTTACCTCCAAGGCAGCCAAGCCCATTCCAAAGGAGGCGGCTGTCATATAATCGCCACAAAATTTTTTGTAAACAATTTGTTTCTTTGTAGCGAGCGAAGAGCTTAAATCCACATCTGAAACTAATACATCAAGATTATCTATTTTCAAGGACTCTTCTCTCAAAAACTCGTTGATTGCTTGATTTAAATCTGATTCACCATCTAATTCATAGGCAAAGCTAATTGCTTTTATGCGGGCATAATATTGATTTGTTTCCTTGGTTGAAAGGACAAAGAATGTAGAACCTTCACCTTGATTTTCCATCAACATTTTTGACTTAATCAAAGAGGTTTCTTCAGTAAGTTCATCAACTCCACCAAGTAAGACATTCGAAACTTCACCCTCCTGCATGCGAATCATTGAATCAAGTAAGGCGTGTTCGAAATTAAATTCGGTATGTGAAAAGGTAAAATTCTGCCCTTTAGATTGATAGGTAATTGCAAGCAATCCAGCAATTGTGTTATGTGTAGAATTAATAAAAGGGGTGGGCTTAAGTACGGTTTCCTTACTATCGATGATATCTTGCAAAAAAAGCGTAGTGTCTTTAAGACAACCCATTGACGTTCCTACATTTATCATTTGAGGATTTTCCAACCCAGCTTCTTCTAAAGCCACCTTAGCCGATACATAACTAATTTTTAGTATTCGGCTCATGCGTCGTGCTTTTGAAGGCGGAATAAAATCTTTATAATCAGGTTCCAAACAATGGAAGGTTTCTAATTTTTCAAACTTATCAATGCTAGTGACTCTTAAGCTTTGCTGAGGTGAAATCATTCCCAAACCTGTAATATAAATATCTTTTGTCATAGCTTAATTTTTTACAGATGAGAATACTACGGCTGAATTATTTCCTCCAAAACCAAATGAATTGGATAGAATATGATCCATTTTATTCACTTTTTGCATTTGCGTTTCAGGAATAATGTCCACCTCATTCATAGGTATTTTACAATTGAGCGAAGCGGGGATAAATTGATGATTAATACATAAGTTTGATATTACTGCTTCAACGGCTCCTGCTGCACCTAAGGTGTGTCCGGTATATGCCTTGGTGGAGCTGAAAGGAATTTTATGATTCCCGAATAAACGTTGTAAAGCACGCGATTCTGAAAGGTCATTATTTGCCGTTCCTGTTCCATGGGCATTCACATAATCTATATCCGACATTTGCAAACCAGCTTTCTGTAAAGCCTGATTCATTGCAGCATAAGCTCCATTACCTTCAGGCGAAGAAGCCGTTTGGTGGTAGGCGTCATTGGTGTTAGCATAACCTTTTAGCTCACTCCAAATTTTTCGTCCAGCTTTACGTGCACTTTCTTCAGTCTCGATTAATAAATATGCCGCTGCTTCACCTAAGTTTAAGCCCTTTCGATGATCGTCAAATGGTTTACAATGCTCCTTATCTAGAATCATCAAGCTATTGAATCCGTTTATAGTAAATTTGGAAAGTGCGTCCACACCACCTACAATTACTTTATCCAAAACCCCTTGATGTATCAGGCGTGCACCAAATATCATCGCATTGGTAGATGACGAGCAAGCGGTGCTTAGAGTAGTACGAAAAGCTTCAATACCAATATGTTTTGCAATAAACTCAGTACTTGCTCCAAGAGGGTGGCGTTGTGCATAATCTAATTTTTTACCTTTTAAATAATCCTCAAAAAAACCTTCACTTTGATCCATTCCTCCCACGGTTGTAGCCGAAACCAAACCTGTGCGATTATCCATTTTGTAATTTAAATTCTTCAATAATTGCCTAACAGCAAATAAACCCAATAATTCGGTTCTTGAATAAGCTTTATTTGGCAAATTCAGAAGTTTAATAAGTTCCTGATTGCTGTGTTTGATTTCTCCTACAGGAAAAGTTTTCTGGTGAATAGTATCCAAATAATCAGACATGGAAATACCGTGCTTTCCAGTTTGTAATGCATCCAAATGTGTTGCCACATTATCACCTAACGCACTTATTATCCCCATTCCACTTATTACAATTCGTTGTTCTGCCATTTTGAAAAATATTGGAGAATCCTAATACATAGGAACTTATTTCTGTTTTTCAGTAATAAATTTAGCCATGGACTCTACCGAGTAAAATACTTTTAGTCCATCAGCTTCACTATCGAGTTTCAAATTATAATTTCGATTCAAAAGTACAATTAGCTCTAAAGCATCAATAGAGTCTAGGCCCAAACCTTCGTTAAATAATGATTCTTTTTCATCAATATCTTCTGGCTCGATATCTTCAAGATTCAGAGCTTCAATAATTTCACCTTTTAATTTTAGTATTAATTCATCCATTTTTATATATTTTATTAAATTATTTAGTCTTTTGTCAAAAATAAGCTTTTAATATTATCTAAACTGTGTTCATAGTCACCACTATCATGTTCAATTAAATACATCACAGTTTTATATTCATCAGCATTTACCTCTACCCACCCACTAATAATAGCTTTTTGGTCTTTATTAGTAATTAAATCTTCGTTATAATCGAATAAAAAATCTGCGTCAAATTCTTTTTGAATAAAGAATGCATTTTCACCCTTAAAATTATTTCGAATACAAATTTCACCTAAAACAATATTAGGCAAAGTATATACAAATAGTGCTGGGCTAGGATAGTAGTTGTTAGGGTCTTTAATGGTATCATAATATTTACGATCTACATCAAGTGAAGCGGAGGCGTTGGCCAAGACCACAGAAATTTCTTCGGGATTGTGTTTTTCGCTCATGGGGTGGTTCTGTAATAAAAGCTCGGACCCAAGCAAGCCCATCTTACTTAAAGAATCCATTTTGAAAAACTTCATATATTTAATTCCCAATTGTTTATAAACAGTTTTCAGAAATTTATTTAGCTCCCTATTTTCTTTATAGTCTAAAATTAACTCACCATTTTTCCAAACCTTGAAATCTTCAATTCGAATATGACTTTTAATTACACTCATTTTCCTTCCTCCATATTTTGAAATACAACAGATGAATTCACACCAGAAAAGCCAGATGCTAATTTAAGCGCATATTGAGTTGAATATTTTTCTAAATCGCGACTAACATTCACAGGCTCTGAGACACCATGTTCTGCGTAACCCAATGTGGGCAATAAAACCCCTTTCTTCATGGATTCGATTAGTGCAATAGATTCAATTATTCCTGCTGCTCCAAGTGTATGACCCCAATAAGCTTTTAGGCTATGAATAGGAGTTTTTTGTAAGCCTAAACGACTAATTCCAATTGCTTCCATTTCGTCGTTGTATGGAGTGGCTGTACCATGTGCTGAGATGTAATCAATGTCTGTTGTATTAATATTTGAGGCCTTAATAGCAGCCATTGCTGCATAGTAAAACCCTTCAGCCGTTCGCGATGGACCAGAAATATGGTTGGCATCGTTATGGGTTGACCCGCCTAATACTTTAATTGTTGACCCATATGCTTGTGAGCTTAAAATCATACATCCTGCAGCTTCACCCAGGCTCAAGCCATCACGATTTGCATCAAAAGGCTTGCATACTCCCGCACTTAAAGATTGAAACGACTGAAAGCCAGAGACTACAAATTTTGATAATATATCACCGCCCAAAACAATGATGTTTTTAAACTTGCCATTTGAAATATATGTAGCAGCTAAGTTTATTGCTACCACGCCAGATACACAAGCATTGGAAACAACCAAAGGGCTGTTAGAATTTCCAAAGTAATTACTAATAGTTTCAGCAGCAGACCATAAGTGGATACGATCAGCAGGATAATGAGAGGCAAGATTCTTATCTAATAAATCAATATTTCCTTTTGTTGTGGAAATTACAAAAAGCGTGTCATCTGATGCAGCATCAATTATAGTATCTTTCAAAGCCTGTATCGTAGAATAAATCATCAGTTTCTCAAAATAAGTGTACTCTATCTCTGTAAATATACTTGAGAATATAGATTCCATTCGTGATTTATCGATAAGCCCACAATAGAGAGTTTCGTTTGATAAGCTTTGATCCTCTGAGAGCTTAATACCAGTTTGCTTGGACTCAATGCAGTGCATGTTTTCTTCTAATGAAACACCCAAAGCTGATACGACCTGATTTGCAATTACAAAAACATCTTTCTTCATTTTTCCTATTCTATCAATCCATGTTTTCGTTTCCACTCTAAAAAGAATTCTGGCGGTGAAAGAATCAAGCCTCCGCCTATTTCCGTAAATACTTGAACGGTTTCTCCAATGGCTACTATTTGGCCATCTGACTTTCTAGAAATTCGATAATTATATTTTATCTTAGCAGCTAGTGTATCAACAAATTCAGTTTCAATAATGGCAGTATCACCATATTTTAAGACCTGTTTATGATCAATCGAAGTGTGAATGATGGGTGTAACCACCTTGTTTTCATACATATCGATATAGTGAAGATTGTAATTTAGGCCCCAGGATTCTCTGCCGTCCTCAAAGAGCTTAATATAATTTCCATGCCATAGTATTCCCATTGAATCCACTTCACTAAAACGAATTCGGGTTTCACAGATATCCACTAAGGTTTTTGCTTTTTTCTCTGCCATTAGTTTTCTAGAAAAATATTCATTTCACATTCAGCATAACGGTTTCCTTGGCTGTCGCTGATATTTCCACTCACAATATTAACACTCATTACCTGACTTACATTTTCAACCTTTGTAATTAATTCGGTTCCTTGTTTTGGCAATGAATAAATTTTTAATTTTTTGACTGCTCCAATAAATCCACGCACTACCTTTTTGTTTTGTGAGCGCATATATAATCCATGACCTGCTGCTGCTGTTTGAGCAATATTTTCTATCAATCCACCCTCTTGAAGCAAACCCTTTACGCATAATAAATGCGAGCTCTCAACTTTGAAAGTGCTTATAGTAAAGTTTTTATTGCACTCTATAATACGATCTACCAACACAAATGGTGGTCGTTGAGGAATAAATTCAATAATTGGCTTTTCCAATAAATATTGCATTTGCTATAGTCTCTCTTTGGCAATTATGATTTATTGTTATTCGATTCGATTGAGGCCTAAAAGTACATTGTTTTAGCGTATGAATTAAAATAATTTCTCAAAATATTTCACAGGAATTAGTTGGAATATAAAAAGGCGGAAGCGTAAAAATGAAATAGATTATTTGTCTTTTTTCTTTTTCTGTTCTTCCCAAAACTCATAATAATTAAACCATTGCAATGGATACTGATCCAACATATCGCTTATTTCGGATATATAATCGCGAATAATAATTCGCATTTGCTCATTACGTTTGCGAGGGTTTGCAGTATGAGGGTATAATTTAGGCTCTGTTGCGTGAAAGTGATAATGTCTTCGGCTTTGCTTCATTGCTGAAACAACTACAATTGGAACTTTAAATTTGGTTGCTGTATAGAAAGGACCAGTTGGAAAGTAGGCTTGTTTCCCATAAAATTTACATGAAATAGATTTAGCACCATCCATAAAACGATCTCCATGCATTGCCACGAAATGATTATTTTCAAAAGCCTCTTTAATTTTTTGTAGATGCGACATATCATTTTTTATGGCGATAATATTTACATCTTTGCGAACCAAAACATTGTCCATAAGCTTTTTAATATTTTCATGTTCGGCTTCGAGCATTACAATATGAAACTTAGTATCGATTCTTTCTATTAATTGACCTGCGATTTCCCAATTTCCCACATGAGCTCCTATCAACAAAGCTCCTTGCTTACGCTTGGCTAATTCGTGCAGATAGTGCTCCCCATCAAAATCATAAGTAAAGTTGGTGTTAAAATTGGCAAGGAGAGCAATTTTATCGAGGATTACTTGTCCAAAAACATAATAATTGCGAAAAATATTAATAAAGGCTTGAAAGGCAGACTGCTTTCGAATGGTTCGGAAATAATAATAAATAGACCTAGTTGCTTTTGGAGCAAAGGCGGCAAAATAGACAACAATAAATGCTAAGATGAAGTATGCAAAGCCTAAACCTAAAAAGCGTAAGCTCAAAATAAAAATTTTATAGCCCCACAGCCCACCTCGTGTGGAGCCTTTCCAGGATTGCATGGAGTTTTATTTAGTTTAGATTTTTTTATCGATATAATCGTATAAATCTTGTAAAACACGAACCTCTAACATATCTTCGCTTTTCACTTTAAACCCAAACTCTTTCTCAACAACAACAGCTATATCCACAAAGTCAAGGCTCCCAATTTCTAAATCATCCTTTAACGATGCCTCAGGAACCAATTGTTCTGGCTCCAATTCAAATTCGTCAATTAAAAAATCGTCGATAGTTTCTTTTACATTCATATCTATAAGTATCCCTCTAATTCAAATCTAAAACGTGGGCAAAAGTAGTAATTATTGTTTAATATCAAACAAATACTGAAAATACTGAAAAAGAAATCAATATCATAGCTTTTTGAATGACTAAAAAGGAAAATTAAAGCAATGAATAGCGTGCCTATGCAATAGGCTACTAAAGCTTTTTAATAACTAAGGAAGAGTTCGTTCCGCCAAAACCAAAGGAGTTAGATACAAATATATCAATCTCTTTTTTCAAGGTTTTAGTAACAATATTTAGATTTTTCGAATACTCATCAGCGTTCTCAAAATTGATGTTTGGTGCAATAAATGAGTTCTGTGCCATAATCATTGAATAAATAATTTCACTTGCACCACCCATCCACATTTCGTGTCCGGTCATAGATTTTGTAGAACTAATAGGAGTGTTGAATTCACCAAAGATTTGTTCCAATGCTTGTGCTTCATTTATATCTCCAACAGGAGTTGAAGTAGCATGTGCATTTACGTAGTCCACTTGCTCAGGGTTTATTCCTGCATCTTTAAGTGAGCGGTTTAAAGAAATGGTAGGACCAACAACATTTGGCACAGAAATATGGTCACCATTAGATGAGAAACCATAACCAAGCACTTCTGCTATGATAGGAGCTCCACGCTTAATAGCAGTTTCGTAGCTTTCTATGACCAATGATGCTGCACCACCGCTAGGCACTAGGCCATCGCGATCCTTATCAAATGGACGTGAGGCTTTTGTAGGATCATCTTCACGAATAGAAAACGCGCTCAATGCATCGAAATTTCCCATTGATAAAGCATTAACCTCCTGAGCACCTCCACAAATAATAGTATCTTGTAAACCTTGTTTTATTAATAAGTATCCAATTCCAATTGAATGAGAACCACTAGCACAAGCTCCACTTATTGTAAAGTTTATTCCTCTTAGCTTCAAAATTACCGAGAGATTCATGGTAACCGTGGAATTCATAGATTGAAAAATGGAACCTGAACCTACCATCACAGTACTTTTTTTCTCTCGAATAATGTCTGCTGCCTTAATAATTGGAACGGCAGAACTATCATTTCCGAAGAGAATACCAACTTCATTTGTATTTAAGAAATCTTCGTCGATATTTGCATTTTTTAAGGCTTCCATTGTAGCAACATAGGCATATTCTCCTTGTTCAGCTAAGCCTATGCGCATTCGTCGAGGTAAAACTCCTTTCAACTTTGGACGTTCGATAATACCTGTTAAAGCAGATCGAAAACCCATCTCTTTGCGTTCTAAATCTATTCCTATACCGGATTTTCCATTAAAAAGCGATTCTTTCACTTCATCAAGGTTTTTACCTATAGTTGAATAAATTCCCATTCCAGTGATTACAACTCTGCGATCCATAATGTTTATTGTTTTAGGTGTATAAACCTCCGTTAATTTGAATTGTCTCTCCTGTAATATATGCAGATTTGTCTGATGCCAAGAACGATACTAAGTCAGCTACCTCTTCTACTTTTCCAAAACGATTCAGAGGAACCAATTTTTTCAATTCTTTTTCTGGTAATTCCTTGGTCATATCAGTGCTTATAAAACCTGGAGCAACTGCATTTACGGTAACCTTCTTTTTTCCAATTTCTTGTGCTAATGCCTTGGTAGCGCCTACAACAGCAGCTTTTGCAGCAGAGTAATTAACTTGCCCTGGTTGGCCTTTCATACCTGATAGGGAAACCATATTAATAATCCTGCCTTGCTTATTAACAATCATGTCTTGCAAGAGTTCTTTGGTTACATAAAAGAAACTATCCAAATTAGTTGTTATTACATCAGACCACTCTTCATCTTTCATAAAAACCATTAAGTTATCACGACTAATTCCAGCATTATTTACTAATACCTGAATAAATTGATCGGGATTTTTATCTTTCCAATCTTGCAAAGCCTTCCTAACAGAAATTTTATCAGAAACATCAAAGGAAAATAGCTCAGCACTTCCACCATTAGCTTTAATGGCCGCCAAACTTTCTTCTGCTTCTGAATGATTGGAACGGTAATTAATTAACACATGGTATCCATCGGCGGCTAACTGATAACATACTGCGCGGCCAATTCCTCGGGACCCTCCTGTAACTAAAGCGATTCTCATTATAGTAGATTTAGTTTTTTTGTTTTCAGATATTCTTTAATATTTGCTAATTCTTTATATTTGGTAGTGTCTTCAGAAAAGCTAGGAACAATAATCCGAATATCATTATAAATTTCGCGTGAGATACTTGATAATTTATCCTGTATTTTCAGGTATTCAATAGCTTGTACAAGAGTTAAAATCTCAATGGCCATTATTTCGAAAGTATTTTCAATTACCTTGTCAGTAGCTAAAGCTGAATTGGCCCCCATACTTACAATATCCTGGTTGTCATTATTATTAGGGATACTATGTATATATAAAGAAGTACCAAGACTTTGATTTTCGGCCACTGTAGAAGTGGCAGTAAACTGAACTCCCTGCATTCCTAAATTAAAACCTTTTTTACCCAAATTTACAAAGGGAGGTAAAATACCATTTAGCTTATCATTCATTAAATAATTGGTTTGCCTTTCTGAAAGCATGGATAGCTTAATAATGGCCAATCTAAGTTTATCCATTTCCAAAGAAACATAATCGCCATGAAAATTTCCACCATGGAATACTTTTCGACGCTTATGATCTATTACAGGATTATCACTTACAGAATTTACTTCAGACACTAATACTTCTTCTGCATTTTGAATTGTATCATGAATAGGCCCTAAAATTTGTGGAATACAACGCAGTGAATAGTACTCTTGAATTTTTTGTTGGTACTCATTTCCTTTTAAGGTCCCATCAAATAGGAAATCACAACGGTCACGGATTAGTTGACTATCATCCATTGACTTACGCATTGCCGATGCAATAATATGTTGTCCTTTATGTTGTTTTACTTCATTCAATTCTTCTGAGAAATGATCAGAAAATGAACTAACAAGTTCGTTAATCATAGAGGCAGCAAGTATCGACCAATTCATTAAACGATAAGAATCAATAATATTAACTAAACCGATGCCACTCATTACCGAAGTACCATTTATCATACCTAAGCCTTCGCGCAAATGTACTTTTAAGGGTTTAATATTTAATTCTTCAAAAATCTCTTTGGTAGGGCGTTTTTCGTTTTGATAAAACACCTCTCCTTCTCCAATAACAACAAGAGCCAAATGAGCAAGTTGAACCAAATCACCACTAGCACCTACGCCTCCATGTGAAGGGATTAATGGAGTAATGTCATTGTTAACCATTGAGATAATAACATTGGCTACATCGGGATGCACACCAGAATGAGCTTGTGATAAGGTATTTAAACGACAAACCATGGCCGACTTAACATGTATTGGAGATAGGGGTGAACCACTGCCACTTGAATGGCTTCGAATAAGATTATATTGTAATTGTAATTGCTCCTCAGGCTCAATTTTATATTGTGCCATGGGACCTAAACCTGTGTTTATTCCATAAACCACTTTGTTTTCAGAAATCTCTTTTAAGAAATCAAAACTTGCTTTCATCTCTAGTACTGTGTGCTCTGATATCTTTAATTTTTTATCATTAAAAAGAATATCATATACTCCCCCAAGATTTAATTCACTTGCACCTATATTAGTCATTTACAATATATTATCGTTAAATAAAACACTACCTAATAAGTGTGTTTTAAGATAAAACAGATTATTCCTAAAAAGAAACAAAGATAAAAATAATACCTAATTGTTTTTGAATTTTTTTTTTACGGACTCAAGTTTTGATTTATATTGTGTAATATACCTGAGTACATCAGGTTACATGATTTATTCTCTCAGTGCGTTTGTAAACGTATGAGTGAATAAACTCAGGAGTCATTTTTAGTTTAACTTGTCTATTTAGTGTCTGCAAGAAAACTCTGCAAAATTAGTCCCGATATATCGGGAGGCGATAATCTTTCTCAACTCGCTGATGCAAAAGGCATCACTTCGTCTCAAAAAAATTAAAATCTCATCCAAAATCTATCATTTCATAAAATTAGACAGTTTTCTTGCAGACACTATTAAAATGTTTACTTTTGCCAATAACGCAAATTGTACACACGCACAGTATTCAGTAAGAAAGTATAAGCATATGAAGTTTCTTTTTATTATTATTTTGGCGTTTGCATTTAATGCAGCTTTAGGCCAAACCAACCTTATTAGTTTTTCGGGACATAGTACAGCCGAAGGATTAAATCAACCTATACGGAGCACGCAAGATCAGGGTGTTAACGGAATAGAAGTCTCCTATCATTTTGATGCTGCAGTTCAAACGGAGCTTATTAACAAAAGTGAGGTTTTTCAGCAATTATCCATTAAGGATTTTAGCCATATTCAAGAAGTTGGTAGGCCAGCCATGCCAGCCCATATTGATTTAGTAGCGATTCCTGAAGGTGCTGATTATGAATTAGTGATTTCTCATGATGTGGCTTTAGTAAGAAGTGGCTTCCAGATTTATCCAGCATTACAACCAGCTCGTGATACCGAAGGTGCTCCTGAGCCTGAATTTGAAATTGATCGTGATTTCTATAAAACAAATGCCCTTTACCCATCCGAACCTGTTACCATAAAAGGCATTATTAAGATTCGCGGTTTACGCTATGCAATGGTACAGATATCTCCAATTCAATACAACCCTTCAACAGGGCAAATCTTTATGCACGAAAATTTGAATTTTGAATTGCGCTTTAGTGGAGCTAACCGTTTTATAGACTGTTCACAACACAGCAAGCACGCATTAAGTGTATTAAGCAATTTCCCCATAAACGGTCAAAGTATTAAAAAAGAGGAGCAAAAGTATTTTATTAACAACGCCCTACCTTTAACTACTGGTAATAGTAAGAATTATATTATCATTACCCATGCAAATTTTTTAGCTGCAGCCGACTCTTTGGCTAAATGGAAACGTCAAATGGGATATACAGTTGAGGTAGTATCTCAATCAAGCTGGACAACTGCTCAGGTACGCAATGCGGTACATTCACGCTATGCCAATTGGACCCCAAAACCTGATTATATGGTTATTATTGGTGACC
>Ga0164315_10001395_pt1 | contig 18153 bp, 14 predicted proteins | sample GuaBasSedimGuay6_FD_113737 | JGI IMG/M metagenome (GOLD analysis project Ga0164315, IMG submission 113737) | Subseafloor sediment microbial communities from Guaymas Basin, Gulf of California, Mexico - Guay6, Core 4569-2, 0-3 cm | ecosystem: Environmental > Aquatic > Marine > Hydrothermal vents...
CTTGCAGCCGGTATCAGTTACAAGATGAAACTTCCAATGGCAGATAGTTTAATCCTTGCCACAGCAAAATCCATGAATGCGATTCTATGGACTCAGGATACGGATTTTATCGGGATAACGGATGTCAGGTATTCTAAGAAATGATCCGTCATGAGACACCAGCCTGAGAATATTTTCACATATACGAAAAACAGAATAATAAATGCGTATGCTGAAGGAATCAATAGTAAAATCCAACATATTAAGTCAACTGCCAGAGGCTTTAGAAATTTTGAGAACTACAGGGTTTCAATTCTCTTCTATTGTGAAAAATTAAGTTTGTATCCATAAGAAACCCGGAAGAACCAAATAAAGAAAAAGCCCATCCTCTACGGCCTCCATCACCACTATTACAGAACCAGTTGAAAAAATGAGATTCTCATTTGGATACTGCAGGACAGGTGCTTCCATATGATTGATTGTAACCTGCAATTTACCGATTATGAAAATAATATTAGTAGAAATATACAGATCAAGATTTCCTAAAAACCTGAAAAAACATCAAGATGAAACATTTTACAACTGCTTTACTTCTGGCATATTAAATTGTCTCTTCGTGTTCATGATTTCCCACTTTTTTCTCATTAAGCATTATTTCCATTACATGGCTACTTACAGTGTCATAGTCTTTTGTGTTCATTAATTCTCCAACAATCTTCCCGGATCGGAAAACCTGGATTCTCTCAGCCAGCTGAATGAGTTCAGGCAGATCCGAAGAAATGAGAATGATCGACTTCCCCTGCTGGGACAGCGAATAGATCAGTTTGTGAATCTCTAATTTCGTGCCGACATCAATGCCGACTGTCGGTTCATCAAAGATGATAATTTCAGGGTCGATCACAAGACATTTCGCAATACAGACTTTCTGCTGATTTCCACCAGACAGACTGGAAACCACAGACTCTCCGGATCTCATCTGAATTTTCAGAAGGTCTTTAAATTGGCCTGTTAATTGTTCCTGTTTTTTGTAAGAATGCATTCCAAATTTATTTTTTGTCCTGTCCAGAGCGACGATGGATACATTCCGGGAAATTGAGTGGGTGATAAATAAGCCCTCCTCTTTCCTGTTTTCGCTGAGATAACTAATCCGGTGTTTCTCGTAAGCCTCTTTATAGGACGGCATTCTTGCTACCTTACCGTTTACTATGATGGTGCCCCCGGCAATCGGATCGATTCCAATCACCTGGCGAGCCAGTTCAGTACGTCCGGCTCCGACCAGGCCATACCATCCGAGGATTTCGCCTTTTCTGAGGCTGAACGAATTTTTCACAGGCCTGACAGCGGAGTGGATCTGATCAACTTTTAAAACCGTCTCCGCATCATCCCGGTTGTGGGATGGGAAAGCCTGGAGGAGTTCCCTCTGGCCAACCATTCGTTCGATAAGGATATCCCGGGTCATATTGCTTATAGGCTCTTCATCTCCGATAGACCTGCCGTCACGGATGACTTTCACCCGATCAGCGATAGCAAAGATCTCCTCGAGTTTGTGGCTGACGTAGATAATCGCTACACCCTGATTCCGCAGTTGACGTATCGTGTCCAGGAGGGAATCGGCTTCCTTGATAGAGATAGAAGCAGTTGGTTCATCAAGAAGCACAATATGTGAATGTATAGAGAGTGCCCGGGCGACTTCTATCATCTGTTTCTGGGCGGAGCTCAGTTCCTCAATTCCGCTTGTCGGGTCAACATCAAGTTTTACCCGTTCCAGGAGTGCGAGGGCATCCTTCTGCATTTGCTTCCGGTCGACGGTTTTAAATGGTTGAGAGCAGATCCTGTCCAGAAAGATGTTCTCAGCGACGTTGAACGTCGGAATCAGATTTCGTTCCTGGTGAACAACAGAAATCCCATGACTGAATGCCGCCTGTGGGTTGTTCAGGGAGACTTCCTCACCATTGATTCTGATTTGGCCGCTTTCGGGACGGAAGACACCGGATATACAGTTGATCAATGTGGACTTGCCTGCGCCGTTCTCACCCACAAGAGCGAGGACTTCACCAAATTTCAGATTCATGGTGACGTTATCGAGAGCTTTGACGCCCGGGAATATTTTCGTAAATCCGTCCAGTTGGAGGACCGATTTATCGTGAGATATCTCAGGTTGTTTCATCGTTTCCTCCGGAGCATCCCTGCCAGATTGAATTGATCCACCATGACAGACAGAAGAATGACAGTACCGTAAATGAGGGTATTCCAGAAAACATCAACGGCAAGGTGCACCAGTCCGTTGGAAATAATCGTGAGTGCAATCGCTCCAAGAAGACATCCTGCGACATTCACCTTACCACCGTTCAGTTTCGTGCCTCCGATCAGAGGCGCAGCGAAGGATAGTAGCATCCAGTCGGAACCCATGTTCGGCTGAGCGGTTTTGATTCGAATCATTGCGATCATACCAGCTATCGCAGCTACAAGAGCGGCAATAATACTGGCATACAGAACAACACGGAACTTGGAAATACCATAGAGTTCAGCAGCTTTGGGATTCGCTCCAAAAGCCAGAAACTGCCGCCCGATGGCCAGTTTACTGAACATGAACCAGATAAGCAGGCCAACAAGAAGCATGTAGAAAAATGAAAGAGGCAAACCGAATAACTGGGTGTCACCGTAGGCCATGAACTTCGAGTCGATTCCATAATATGGATTACCGCTTGTAATCGTCAGATTGATACCCTGGAAAAGACTGGCGGTGGCCAGGGTGATCAGAAAGAAAGCAGGGCCAACACCTCCGGCCCGATAGATCAGTAGGCCGTTAACGACCCCGCAGGCGACTCCCACAAGAATTCCTATTATCAATGCCGAAAATGCCGGAACGCCGAGACGGTCCATTGCACCTCCGGCGATGATGGCGCTCAATGCGCCGATTGCACCAACAGAAATATTCAATCCGCCGATGGCCATAATAATCATCTGGGAGAAACCGACCATGGCAGTGATTGTCAGTACTTTCACGAGAACAAAAACATTTGTTGCTGCCAGATAATTTGGTTTCAGAATTAACATCACAGTGAGCAGGATGGCGACGATGATAAGAGGGCTCAGAATGCCGCTCTCTTTAACCTGGCTTATCATGGTTCGTTGATTACTATTTTTCATTATCAATTTCCAGTTCTGATTGCCGTTTGATGAGGTTGAGTCTTCCCCGGTCAACTTCGTAGGCCGAGAGTAGAACAATGCCGAGGATGGCCGGGAACATGTAGGTATTGACGTTCCATAGTATGAGGGCGTTGTTGATTAAAACCATCAGGACGCTGCCCAGGACAGCACCGACAGTTGATGCTTTTCCACCGGAAAGAAGGGTACCGCCAAGAACTGCAACAACAAAGGAGGTCAACATCCAATCGTCGCCTACAGAAATCTGGGCAGACCCGAATCGGGCAGTCTGTATAATCGCCGCGATACCGCAGAGCAATCCCGAGAGAGAATGACCGATAACAACGGTGGATTTTACTTGAATACCTGAGTAGAGAGCCGCCCGAGGATTCGCACCGGTTGCTTCCACTCTGAGACCAGTCTTTGAGTAACGGAATATTATATAGACCATGATTGCGGTGGCGAGGGCGACAAAAAATGTCACAGGGACAACACCGGCTTTCGCCCGGTTGAATAGCTTGATGGCGTCTGGGAGACCATCGAACGGAACACCTCTGGATATAACAACGCCGATGCCCTTGTAAATACTCAACAATGCCAGAGATATAATGAACGGACTGATACGACTCCGGGTAATCAACAATCCTTGGAAAAAACCGCAGATTGTCGCAACAACCAGCCCGATGAGCAGTGCAGGCAGAACGGGAACACCCATTTCCTGCATGCTATAACCCATTAATATGGATGTCAGAGACCCGATGGAACCGATCGCCAGATTGAGATGCCCTAAGGAAAGAGCTGTCATCTGGGCCAGTCCGATTATCATGTAAATAGTAATCGATTGAAGCTGAGAGGTGATGTTATAGGCAGAGAGGAAGCCTGGTGAACTGACGATCAACGCCAGAAAAAGAATCACAAGCGGCAGGATGACGCTTGTAAGTTCATGTCGGAAAGCCTTTTTGGCAAGTTGCATGGTCGATACTCCTAACTCGATTCCACAATAAAAGACCGGGAGAAGCCTCCCGGTCTTTCTGGTATCATCTACCAGCAGGGGGATCGAATCGATCGGTCCAGGTTTGCATCATTTTCATAGTCTCTCCGATAACCATTGGTTCATAGTCATCAACAGTGCTGGCATCAATCAGATATGAGCCGGAGTCAACAACAGCCGGCTGACCGTCTTTATAGGTCCAGCCATCGGCCAGCATTTTCAGGGTGTACATACTGATATAGGCTTGGGCCCAGGGATTCTGGGACATCGTGCCTACCATCTTACCGGCTTTGATTGCTTCAATAACCTTGTCGTCCGAGTCGATTCCAACGGCTTTGATATGATCGTAGTTATCATTCTCCAGCATATAGGCAGCTGTAGCGAAAGCTGCGTAATAATCCATGGCGACAAGTCCGTCAATTTCTGATCCACGGGCGGCCAGAAGATCGCCGACTTTCGTCATGGAACTCTCAGCTGAACTGATATCTCCAACGAGCTGAAGAAGTGTTACATCGGGATAATTCGCACAGGCGTCTTCAATACCTTTGAATCGCTTCTGAGTGTTGGTATCATTCAGGGAACCCGAAAGACCAACAACATTACCTTTTTTGCCGATCGCTTCAATCACAATGATTGTTGCATCATAGGCAGACTGATAAACGTCGGTCGCTAATGTAAGAGTGGATTTGGAGGGCAAAGCCGGGGGGCCGCCCATAGTGACGATGAAGATACCGGCGTCGACCATTTTATTGATCTGCTCGTTACCGGCGGTGGGCTCAGAGGTCATCATGAAAATGCCCTTCATACCGGAAGCAATCAGGCCGTCGAGTTTCTGGTTCTGCTCGTTCTGAACCCAGTTCTGTGGGGTCTGAATTGTTATGTCGGGAATGCCGAGCTCCGAGGCAGCCATATTAGCCATACCTTCAACGGGATTGGCATAGTCAGCAATACCGCCGAAAGAAAAGCCGAATTTGTAATCCTTCATAGACTTGCCGTCTACAGGACCGTAGGCAATTTCAGGATATTTCTCTACGAATTCCCGGTCACTTCCCGTTGTCTCCGATTGTGTGTCGCTATTGCCGTTGGCATAAAGCGCTGTTCCTGCTAATGCAATAATCAGCAGAACTACAATGATTTTTTTCATTTCGATGCTCCTTATTCTCAATACCTTTATGTCAGCCATTGAGTGTTGTGAACATCAGTCTGAGGGCCGAAACAGCTGTTGGAAAGGTCAAAATTCTTGCTCGTCAGTGAAATCTTTTGACATTGTTGCCATATTTTGACCTGTGAAGAGGATTTGCCAGCCCGTTTGATATCGGTAAACTACTAATCGGGATTCCTGTATTCCTGCCCCTGCCCACCCGAGTTCTGTCTAAATTCACTGGTTGTCATCCCCACCATTTTCTTAAAGATTTTACTGAAGTAGGTGTGATTCCTGTAACCAACAAGTCGGGCTATCTGCTTAACTGAGAGGCTCCGATCATCAATTAACTCCTTTGCCTTATCAACCCGAACTTGAGTCAGGAAGTCAATATAGTTCAAGCCGACCTCCTGTTTGAATGTCCGGCTCAAGTGCGACATGCTTATGTTTAATTCATCAGCGATGAATTCCAGTGAGAGATCATTCTGATAGTGAGCTCTGATATACCGGACAGCATGGCTGACAATGCTGGAATGCGCCGTTACCAGACCGGTATTCTCCTGACCTTCTTCGAGAGTCTCCAAGTCCTTGAAAAAGAAAACAGAACCGGGAACGGCGTTCCCCAATGCGGTAAGAGACTGGGAATATGAAAGGCTGATGTTGCCTGTATCGCTGGAAATGTCACCGATTCCGATCTGCACTTCCAGACCGAAGTCACTTCGAAGTTTCTTAGCAAGGAGCTCTGAGAAACTGTATGCCCAATGCCTGACTTCAGCCGTATCCGATTCTTCTCCGCAAGCAATATAGGCGGTGAATACATCATCTCTGATGCCCCCGACAATCCCACGGCCTACCTGAGAAACAAATATGGATATCGCCTGGTAAATATCGTCAGATAAGGATTCGATTGAGTCGCTTACGCTGGACGAGGTTTGTACTCGGCAGCTGATAACAAAACCCGATTCCAGTGAGATATCCAGAAGAGAACTGTACATCGGAACCTTGCTTTTTTTGATGGAGTTTGTAACCACAGACATGATGAATTCATTGGAGACTATGGGAATGAGATTGCTGATGATAGTATCTCTGCTTCGGATTCTGTCGTCACGCCGTGATTCTTCATCGAGCTCGGCAATGCACTTGGTAACGGTTTGAATGATTTCCGCCCTCCGTATGGGTTTCACCACGAAATCGTTCACCTGGAGCTTCAAGGCCTCCACCGCGTAGTCAAATTCATTGTAGGCGGTGTTCATGATAATCTTGGTTTGGCACCCCAGTTTCCGCAAAAGGCGTATGGCCTCGATTCCTGTCAGCCCCGGCATATCGATGTCCACAATGGCGATATCAATATGCTCCTTTTCAGCAATCTTGACGAACTCGATGCCATTGTCGGCATCATCCAATATCTCCAATTCAGGAAACTCATTGCTCAAAAGAAGGTGAAGTGCGATACGGTCGATTTCTTCATCTTCAGCGATAAGGAGTCGGTATTTCATCCGTTATCATTCTTATAGGGAATGTCGATTCGAATTATTGTGCCGCCTCTCTCCCGGGCTTCCAATTTGTAATGAAGATCGCCATTGAAGAAGATAGAGAGGCGGCTGATGACGTTGCTGATACCGATACTTCCTTCAAACTCGTTTTCCAGATTATCTGTCAATATCAGTGAATTAAGCCTTGTAAGCCGCTTCTTCTCTATACCTACTCCGTTGTCCTCGACTGTCAGAAACACCCGCTTTTCGACCACTTTTGCCTCAACCCTGACAAAAGCATCTGAGATGTAACTGCTGACTCCATGGTCGATTGCATTCTCCACGAGAGGTTGAATAATCAGGCAGGGTAGCAAAGCAGCAAAAGTGCTTTGATCAAAATCAATTTCGAAGATTAGCCGGTCTCCCATCCTGATTTTTTGAATCGCAAAATAGTCCACCACATTCTGGTATTCATCTTTAATTGTCACAACCTTATCGAACTTGTCGTAGTTGTACCGGAGAAAGCTCCCGAAGGATTCCAGAAGTTCGGTAGCTTGCCCGGCACCCTCGATGAAGGCAACATTCTTGATCATATTGATGGAATTGAACATGAAATGCGGGTTGATTCGACTCTGAAGTGCCTTCAGCTCGCTGACTTTCAGTAGGTTTGTAATCTTGAGATTCCTGGTTTCTTCATCATGGAGTTTTCGCTCAAGATCAGCATTTCTTTTCATATCAAGGAAATATTCGTTGATCCGGGTGGCAAAAATATTATATGCAGTCGTGAGGTTATCGTACTCATCAATATTGTGTTCTTCAATAACGATTGTATCAATTTCATGGTTTGAGATAGCTGCGTTAGACACGATAGTTGTCAGGCTTTTTATCGGGCTGGTAATCCATCCAGACAGGGCGGCGGCCAGGTACATGCTGATGACAATGAGAACTACAATGATTGACAGACCAGCAGCGTTCAATTGAAACCTGAAGCGTGCAGCTTGCTGTCGACCCTGGTTGACATTCAACGCCAGGGTTTCATAAGTCCGGTAATAATGCTGATTCGTCAGATAGAACAGATGTCGCGCCTGCTCGTATACCGGTATTGCCGCACTTGGGTATCCATCGATCATCAACCGAATTGCACTGGTTGCTTCATTGGTATACGACTGAGCCAGAAAGTAAAGATCGGTATATCTACGCCCAAGGTTCAGGTCTTCAGTACTGGAACGCAGTCGGCGAGCATTTGATAGAAGCTTATCCCGATTGAAAAAAAAGAGGTTCTTCCTATCAAAATTCTCCTGTCTGATAATAGATTCCATCTCCTGTCCGACTTCGTTGATCGCCACCAGATAGTCATTAAATAAGCCATATTGGTCGATGATCTGGTCATATTTAAAGAAAATGAAACCGTTTAGTCCGAAGATTATAATGCTCGAAATTGACATGATGAGGATGATGATCGTGTAATGCCGCTTCAGGACTTGAGATATTGTTCGGCTGGACCGCGATGATATCAACAGAAATACCTCATAGTTATTCTTCAGTACAAGTCTTTTACATTCTCAAGTGTTATTAGACGGGTTTCAGTCTTTATAAAACTTTCCGGTACCTCTCCACCTGAAAAAACCGCTGCAAGAGCCTCAGTACTCAGAATACCCAACTGTCCGGGTGTCTGAACAATAGTACCATAAACCAGGCCATTCTTAATCGACTCGATAGTAAAGTCTACATCGTCGAATCCAATCAAAGAGAAACTCGAACTGTTGCTCTTTTCGGAAATAATTCTGGCAATACCTTCGATGTCATTGGTGGAAACCCCCAAAAACGCATTAACTTCAGGATGCTCCAGCAGGATTTCCTTTGTCCTTTTTCCGGCATTGATCTGATCAAATCCGGACTCCTCAACCGTGACGATTCTCATCTCAGGATATTCTGATATGGCTTCGGTAAAACCCTGTATTCTCTGATTGAGACTGAGCTGCCTACTATAACCCGTAACTACACCGATCAGTGCCTTGCCCCCGCTGGATTCGATCATCAGATTTCCGGCTTTTCGTCCGGCGTCCACATTGTCGATACCAACAAATACCGTGCGGAGGCTCCCGGGTGAATCCGATCCGATGAGAACAATAGGAATCCCATTCCGCACTGAAGATCTGATAACGGCATCAAATCGTCCAGGATCGACAGCGCTGGTGACAATACCGTCAACTTGGGAAGCAATGGCGATTTCAATCAACTCAATCTGCCTGTCCTGGTTAACTATATCCGGTCCGACATAATCAAGATTGAAACCTAGGCGATGGCACTCCTTGGCCATCCCTTCCCTGGCAGCTAGCCAGAAAGGATGGTTTTCAATCGGAGGTATAAAGCTTATGCGAGTCATTCCCGGAAACTCAGCAGAAAAAAGGCCGATATCGGTCTTTTTACATGCGGCTAGGAAGATGAGAAAACAGACTGATGACAGGATCCTGAACCATTTTTTCTTCATGATATTCAGTTATTCCAAGGGATATCGATTTATGAATTGAGTACAATTAACTTCCTGGAATCTACAAGGTATTATAGTTAGAAGGAAACAAATGGTACAAGATATCAATGTTCCAACGCTGATAATTTTTAATTTGATAAGAATTTATGGATACCGGTACTGCCATAGACACCTTTTTGGTCACAAATGGGCATAAGCCCATTTTATTCCTCATATTCATAACTCAGAGGTAATCTGAAATCAATTAGCGAATAATTGTACTCATTTTGAAATCATGCATGCATTTTAACTGCTACTTTCTCGATTCCATTATTCCAATTCGCTGCGCCACGGATGGCGCCGTGGTAATAGGCCTCCGGATTAATTCGTTAACTCTCCGGTGTTAATAGAAGCTTTTCTTTGATGATACGCGCACCAGGTGCCATTCTTAATGGTTTTGCAGGAGCGCCCATTCCGGTATCTGATAGCTTTTTCTTATACTCCTGTTCAATCTCATTCCAGCGTATCAGATTGCTTAAGATAACCTACAGATTATCTCGATTTAAATGCTCACCTAAGGGTAGGTGAAAGTTCTCTAATTCTTACTGTTTCTCACACTCTTCTCGATACAGTAATGAGTGATATTTATTACAATGGGACAGGCTCTAACTTATCTTTTTAAAAGTATCGAATTTCGCTTGTTTTACACTAATATTTTACAATCTTGGCAAAGTTGGGTTAAGAATCCGGTTAAGGTCAGCTGCTCCGCGGATGTAGGTCAACAAGAAATAGCTATGTAAATATAAGTAAGGCAAGAGTCCGGTACTTTCTTTAATTTCATGCCCTCGGCGAACCACATGAATCTCTTAGTACCAATTCCGTCCCGATTGTCTGTAATTGCTGTTCATTAGTTTTATTTTGGATAAGCTTAACAATTACATCTGCTGCTTTCAAACCAGTCTTATATGGAAACTGATTAACGGTCGTCAGTTCGGGATATACGGCAGTGGAAATCGGTGTATTAGAGAATCCAATTACGGATAGATCTTCAGGAATCCGAATCCTTTGTTCATGTGCAGCTTTCATCACACCTATAGCTATTTGGTCGTTTGCGGAGAATATCGCTGTTGGTGGTGACTTCTGTTGAAAGAGGTTTAATGCACCCTTGTATCCACCAAGTTCGTGCGGATCCTGAATTATGTGATAATCAGCTACTATTGGAATATCGTTATCATGGAGAGCTTTCTCGTATCCGATGTATTTATACCGATATGTTGTGTAATTCATATATCCGTTAATTAAAGCGATAAGCCGATGTCCCAATCCGATTAAGTAATTGACAGCTGCATATGCGCCTTCGGCTTCATCGACTATTAAAGAATGAACAGAAGACCCAAGAATCTGATCGTTTATCGTTAATGTCGGCATGACTTCGCTCAAAGCGATTATATGTTGATTGTTACCGGAAATCGGCCGAGTTCCCAATAACACAATTCCATCAACTCCTCGCTGAGTAAGGTTAGATATTATCCTCTTTTCTTTTTTTATATCTTCTTCACTGCTGCATATCAAAAGGCTAAAGCCATACTCGGCGAGTCTGAGTTCCAATCCTTTTATTACCGGTATGTAGTAGAGATTATCAAGATCTGGAAAAATGAGTCCAATAGTTTTTGTGCTTCTTTGAAATCGTTTCCTTTGAGGAGAGTAATCCAAGTCTCTTATAGCCTTTTCTATAGCTTTGCTCAGTGCTTTGGAGACACGGCCTGTTCCATTAATATAACGCGAAACTGTCGCGACAGATGTCCCAGCGTGGGAAGCGACATTACTAATTGTTGCACTCATTGTTGGAAACTGTACTCTGAATGTAATTTACATACAAGGCCCGTGGTTGATTTGCCCTTATTCCCTGGATACAAGTGTCGAATTTTAATAATGGTACGATATATTCCTTGACACCTCACAATTATTAACGGATACTGATGTAAATTACGTGTATAAAAATGTAAATTACATGGGGTGAAAGTGGGAATTGAACCTTTATTAAAGCTTAAGGGCATTGAAAAGAGTTTTGCAGCAAAGGTTCTCGATAATGTGAGCTTTGAGATCGAACCAGGCGAGATTGTTGCCCTTTTGGGTGAAAACGGTGCTGGTAAATCAACATTAATGAAGATAATCAGCGGTATATACACCGCTGATGTCGGACATATTTCCTTTGAAAATTCGACTCTCATTTTGAAGGGCCCCAAACACGCTCAAAAATTCGGGATAAATATCATCCATCAGGAACTTAACATCGTAAAAAACCGTACGGTGGCACAGAATATTTATCTTGGTCGCGAACCTAAGATGTCTGGTTTCCTTGGAAAACTTGGTTTTGTTAATTATAGATTGATGAAATCGGATACTGAAAAAGCATTGGCTTTGGTGAACGCCAGGCAAATAGACCCTAATCAACAGGCACGATTACTCACCACAGCCCAGTTGCAATTGGTTGAGATTGCACGCGCACTGTCGATGGATTCAAAGATTATCCTGATGGATGAACCCACCTCATCGCTAACCGAAGATCAATCCGATATTTTGATTGAATTGATAAAGAAGTTGAAGAGTGATGGAATTGCCGTTGTTTTTACAACTCACAGGATTCTTGAGGCTTTTGGAATTGCCGATCGTTTTGTAATACTCCGTGATGGGAAATTGGTATCTGATGTACCGGCGAAAAGTGCTACATATGAAAATGTCATCGAATGGATGGTGGGCAGGCCAATTCAAAACCTCTATCCCAAGACTAAGGTGGCTATCGGACCGGAAGTTCTCAGGGTTGAAGCTCTTTCTGGCGGAATTAACAAAAAATCTGATTTTACAGTATATAAAGGTGAAATCTTAGGCTTTGGCGGACTCGTTGGAGCTGGACGATCCGAGCTGATGTACCTATTGCTTGGTGTTAACCGTAAGAAGAGTGGAAGCATCTTCTTATACGATGATGAGATAAGAATCAAAAACATAAACGATGCCATTCGGCTTGGGATAGGATTTGTTCCGGAAGATCGGAAAAACCAGTCACTCATACTTGGCCAATCGGTACGGTTTAATGTGGCATTAGCAGGCCTGAAACAACTTTTTAAAAAAGGCCTCTTTATTAGCAACAACACCATCGATAGAACAACTTCGGAATACATAAAAAAGCTTTCAATCCGACTCCACTCATCAAAGCAGGCTGTTAGGTCTCTCAGCGGTGGGAATCAGCAAAAAGTCGTATTGGCGAAATGGCTTCTTCTCCAGCCCTCAGTGCTGATTCTCGATGAACCGACTCGTGGTGTAGATGTGGGTGCGAAAGCAGAAATCTACCAACTGTTGGGCGAACTAGTCTCAAAGGGTATCACAATCATACTGATTTCATCCGACCTGCCTGAGCTTATCGGACTCAGTGATCGAATTGTTGTGATGTCTGAAGGACGAATCGTGAAGGTTCTTGAGCAAGAAGAAGCAACACCCCATCAAGTGATGTATTACGCAGGGTTGAATGAAAAAACGGCAGAAGTCGTTAATGAAAGGAATTTACAACCGTGAAAGTTAAAAAACTTATCAATCCATTTCTCCAAAGTGCGGAAGCTGGTGCCTTTTTGGCTGTGATCATTTTGGGAATCGTCCTCACTACAGCCAGTCCCCAATTTCTGACAGTGAGCAATCTCACATTCGTTGCCAGAGGATTTTCCTTTATAGCCATTGCCTCCCTTGGTGTGGGTTTGGTTATTATCACAGGTGGTATTGATCTTTCAGTCGGATCAATCATGGGTTTGTCCGGTGTTATCGCTGCGTTTCTTTCTTCTCATGGTTTTGGAACGGTTTTGTCTCTCTCTGGGGCTCTCCTTGTCGGAGTAATCATGGGATTCCTTAATGGGATTCTTGTGGCAAAAGCAAAATTGGCACCATTTATTGTAACTCTCGGAATGTTAAGTATCGGTCGGGGGCTCGTCTATGTTGTTACCGGGGGATGGCCTATGCAGGGTCTTACAAAACCAATCTTATTTCTAGGTCAGGGCTTTTTCCTGGGACTTCCATTACCGGTTTGGATTATGATTGTCTTACTCATTATCATGCAGATTATTCTCCGATATACCGCGTTCGGATGGTATGTCTATAGTATCGGGGGAAACGATGAAGCGACGCGATTGTCTGGCGTATTTGTCGACAGAATAAAGATTGGTGTTTACGTTATTTCAGGTTTTTTTGCCTCCATCGGAGGAATTGTACTCACAGCACGGCTCGGTGTTGGGGAAACGACTGCCGGGAATGGTTATGAATTGAACGTTATCGCGGCCTTAGTCCTCGGTGGTGTCAGCTTAAGTGGCGGAATGGGAAGTGCTGTAAGTGCGTTGTTTGGTGCAGCTTTGATGGGCATACTCCGAAATGGCCTGGTTCTCCTTGGGGTAAGTTCATTCTGGCAGCAAATTTCTATTGGGACAGTGATTATTCTCGCCGCCCTATTTGATCAGATAAGGCTGAAATATTCTAAATAGTATAAAAGGCCGAAAGGCTAAAAAATCGATAAGGAGTAGTTATATGAGTCGGAACGGAATGAAAATGATTGTGGTCCTGCTGCTGGCAGTCGGGATAGTCACAACGGCATTCGCTAATGGTCAAGGAGAAGATGCGGATGATGACGGAGCGTACAAATATGTCGCTATCGCAAAGAGTATGGACAACCCGGCATTTCAGGTCGCCGAACAGGGCGCGCGCGATCGAGTTGCCGAACTCGATGGGGTTTCCCTCGAGTGGACTGCACCCACAGCGGCAGACCCGGCAAATATGGTCCAAATGATCGAAAGCTATATCCAACGAGGAGTGGACGGAATGCTTATCGACAGCCTTGGTCCCAGTATTACTACGGCGATAAATCAAGCTGTCGATGCAGGTATACCAGTTGTGATGTTTGACTCAGATAACCCCGAAAGCAAGCGAACGGCTTATGTCGGTTCGGATAATTATCAGGGTGGCTATTTGTGCGGCGAGATGTACGTAAAGGCAGTCAAAGGAAATGGGAAACAATACATTGCGATTCTCACAGGTGTTCCTGGTGCTCTGAATCTTCAAGAACGTGATAAGGGTTTCAAAGAGGCTTTAAATGATGCAGGAGTTGATTATGAAATCGTGGTAACGGTACCCGGAAATGACGATCTCACCCAATCGGTCGAGGCTGTCGAGAATACACTCCGCGGGAATGAAAAGATTAATGGATTCTTCTTTGATGGACCTTGGCCTCTCTTGGTTGATTCAAGCAATCTGCCGCTGATGATGGAAAAAACCGCTGCTGGAGAACTCACAGTTGTATCCTTTGATACATTACAGCAGGAACTTGCTTATGTCGCTGACGGAACCGTCATCGGCTTAGTTGGTCAGAAATACTACGGCTGGGGATATCACGGTTTGACGGTTCTTCATGAAATTGTTGCCAATGGTGCGAAATACCCCGAAATTGTCAATACTGGTGTGGATATTGTAACCAAGGACGGTACCGGTGATGCTTTCACTGTTGAAGAATTCAACAAGTTCTGGGATAACTTCTCGTTTAACGAGAAACCCATTATGCCTGAGGATCTGTAGAAAAGCGTAATTCGGGTCGGGGTTGTAAACATTCCGTCCCGTATAATGGCCGCCGATTGATTGTTAAACCAATCGGCGGTTTTCTGAGGAGATAAGATGAAAGCCCTTGTCCTGGAAGAAATAGGGAAAATTAGTTTCCAAAACATGGATGTCTACGAAAACATGGGACCGAATGATGTTCGGATACGAATGAAGCGTGTCGGTATCTGCGGAAGTGATGTTCATTTTTACGAATTTGGACGAATCGGTCCCTTTGTTGTTCAGTCACCAATGATTCTTGGTCATGAAGGCTCCGGCGAAGTAATCGCTGTCGGTGAAAACGTCTCGAACCTTAGGATTGGCGATCGAGTCTGTATGGAGCCCGGTATTCCGAATCCTCTAAGTCGAGCAAATCGTCTCGGTATCTATAATCTCGACCCTGAACTGACATTTTGGGCCACACCTCCGATTCATGGATGTATGTGTACCGAAGTCGTTCATCCGGCAAGCCTAACATACAGGGTACCCGACAACATCACGTTCGAAGAGGCGGCAATGGTGGAGCCTCTAGCCATTGGTATGCACGCCTCTATGAAAGCCGAGATTAAACCTGGTGACAAAGCACTCGTATACGGTGCAGGCACAATCGGTGTTATGACGGCACTTGCTGCACTCGCCGGTGGGTGCAGTACGGTAATTGTTGCCGATATCCGCAAGGAAAAACTTCGATTATTGGACGGTATTCCCGGATGTATCACTTGTGATGTGAGTTCTAGTGATTTAGCTTCCTTGGTTTCTAATATCACTGAGGGATGGGGAGTCAATCTGGTATTTGAGGCCAGTGGCTCAGAGGCTGTGGCCAGGGAACTTTTCAATCACGCCTGTCCAGGTGGGCATGTCGTATACATAGGAATGCCCAGTGGTCTTGTGCCTATTGATATTACAATCGCACAAACAAAGGAAATCAGGATTGACACGATCTTTCGGTATGCCAATGTATATGACCGATCGTTAGCCTTGCTTGGGAGCAATAAAATAGATTTAAAACCTTTTATTACTGATGAGTATCCCTTCTCAAAAGGGATTGAAGCCTTTAATTATGCACGAACGCCTAAACCTTCATCAGTAAAGATAATGATTAATATGGATGGATAGACTTCGAAATAAAAGAGCAATGATTTCTCGATAATAGCTAATAAGGAACATTTTATGGATTTAGAGCTTAAGGGCAAGATTGTCCTCATTACCGGTGGGAGTATCGGTATCGGCAAAGGCCTAGTTGATGCTTTTGCACGAGAAGGCGCAATTGTTGTAACCTGTGCACGGGATGGAAAGCGGCTTGAAGATTCCTTGGAAGAATTGCGCCGGAATATACCCGGTTCCAGGATCTACGGCAAGGCTTGTGATGTCGCCGAACTCCAGCAATTGGAAGACCTTGTGGCCTTCGCTGACAAAGAGGCTGGGGGGATCGATATTCTCGTTAACAATGCCGGTACCGGATCTGCGGAAAAAAACATGACTGCCCCCGATGAGAAATGGTATCACTACTGGGATCTTCACGTGATGGCAGCGATTCGCCTGGCCCGTCTTTGTGTGCCTGTTATGAAAAAAAGGGACGGAGAAAGTGTGATAATTCATACAACTTCTATATGTGCAAAACAGCCTCTTGAATATGAACCTATTTACAATGTAACGAAAGCAGCTTTATCAATGTACTCGAAGTGCCTGTCTTATGAATTGATCGATGATAACATTCGCGTGAATACTATTGCCCCGGGGTTGATGAGGACGCCTGACTGGAATAAAACCGCTGCGATAGTGAGTAAGGAAAAAGGTATCACACCCGACGAATACCTGCAGAACATCGCCGATGAGTTTGCTCCAATTAAGCGATTTGGTTCGCCTGAAGAACTCGCTCAATTCTACCTATTCCTCTGTTCTCCGAAAGCCTCCTATTGTGTTGGTTCCACATATTTTGTCGATGGCGGTTGGCTGAACGTCGTAATCTAGTACCAATAAAACTTGATATTAAAAGAAGATTACGGTGAAATCTTATGGGTATTTGGAAGTGATACCGCTGAAGCACACTTAACCATGAAAGGTGAATACATAGTCCTTTTTTTTGAGAACGGGATAGGAGGACCATTGTTTATATGATTTTGTAAAACAAGGAAACTATTTGATCCATTAAGAATGGTTCCAGATAAGAAATATTTAAAGATGCAGGCGGCAGCATTGAGTGTCGCCATGGCCGGGTAAACCGATGCAATTATAGGCTTTTACGTAAGTTTATGATTGACTTTTTATAGGAGGAGATAAATAAATAAATAAATGAAAAATTCAGTAAAAAGATTTGACACCAGGGAAGAAATTGAGTTTGGTGATTTAAAGTATGCATTTTACTTCAAATCGGAGAGGGTTACATCCGGTATTGGAGTTCTTCCTCCAGGTGGAAAAGGAGGTTTGGACGAAGGGCATGAAGGGGCAGAAGAAGTTTTTGCTGTTGTTAAGGGTGAGCTTACAGTTATCCTTCCTGATTCTGATGAACAATATACACTTACTATTGGTGATACAATTATTATTTCTCCGGGAGCACCACATATTGTAGAAAACCATAGTAATAAAGAAACAATTTTTACATTTAATATATCTCCTGGATTGAAAGGGATATAAATGGATATGGATATTAGCCTGAATCCGTATAAAGAATAGAAAAAAACAAGCCCAAACCTCCGTGTTATAGTGAGTTAACGACTAAACACCAATAACCCGGAGGGTGAGCATGAATTTCACTATAGATACTACCACAAACGTCCTGAATAACACAGCTGGGATGGCCTTGGTAGGAAAAGTTTTCAATGATATCGGTCTTGATCTTCCCAATCATTCACTGATCAGCTCTCAAGAGAATCAGACCATAAAAATAATGGCCGGACTGATTGCTCAGGGACGATCAAGTTATGCCGAGGTGGATCTTTTTCGTAACGACCCTCTCTTTCAACAAGCCTTGGAGTTTGATAGTGTCTATGCCCCGGAGACGATTCGGATTTACCTGGACCGGCTGGCCGGACGGTTTACCCCATATGTTTTATCAGCTCTTGAAACGGTGAACATGAATCTCCTTGGGCGTGTGAAGATGACACCCATAAAAACAGAACTTGGGCCGTATCTTTTCGTTGATATTGATGTTTCACCCATGGACAATTCAGGCACCAGGAAAGAAGGAGTGGGACGCACCTATAAAGGGTGTGATGGTTATGCTCCCATCTTCAGTTACATCGGAGCTGAAGGATATATGCTCAATTGTGAGCTGCGGCCCGGGACACAGCATTGCCAAAAAGGAACACCGGAGTATTTGGAGAAAAACCTC
>Ga0164315_10001396_pt1 | contig 18150 bp, 12 predicted proteins | sample GuaBasSedimGuay6_FD_113737 | JGI IMG/M metagenome (GOLD analysis project Ga0164315, IMG submission 113737) | Subseafloor sediment microbial communities from Guaymas Basin, Gulf of California, Mexico - Guay6, Core 4569-2, 0-3 cm | ecosystem: Environmental > Aquatic > Marine > Hydrothermal vents...
CCATCCCGATTTGAAAGGATCAGATCCTCACCTGATGCCGAGAGCTTAAAGTTGGCATGAAGCCCTTTTTGAAGTGTATCTTTATCGGCCCAGATAATCAGGTATCCGCCAGCCTCAATGGTCGTATCCGAAAATTGCCACTTACCCGGCTCATCCAGTTTATCAGAAAGGTAATAGCCAAGGAGTGAAATTTCATTCTCTGTATTGTTATACAATTCGATCCAATCGTCGAATTCACCCTCCTCATCTGAAGCAGTAAGGTCATTTGAAGCCATAAATTCGTTGATGACCACATCGCCATAGGTGGCCAATGTATGGAACTCATACTCGGCCCTGGCGGGAGAAAAAACACCAGCCTCCTCATTTTCTGCATAGATGTAATATTCAAGGGTAGTGCCTTCCAGAGGAAGGGTAGCACCCCAGTTTCCATCACCGGAAGCCCCATCGTTATGGGCTCCGTCGTCAAACATTTCAATTTTCTCAAACTCACTGTCGGACTTGGCGCGGTATCCCAGACAGGCATAACTTGCATTGGAGATATTGGCCAGAATGGTCACATCCGAATTGGGTACTATTGACTGCGGATCATGAGTGATCTCTGAAATTGAAGGTTGGGATAGCTGGAAATAGGTGGTCCCATTCAGATAGGTGTTCCTTGCAGCCATCAGCTGGCTGATTCCCACGGACAGTCTTACGGAGTTATTCAAATTGTCGATAGTTTCTTCATAGGTGAAAAATTTATTGGGATCATTCCGGATGGCTTCATCAATTCCCTGCTGCAGCTTTTCTGCCCTGTCCAGGTACCAATTGTTCCCTATATTCTCTTCCATCAGGGTCATCATATGAGCCAGGTACATCTTCTTCCATCGCTCGTTTTGCCATACTTTGTAAAGAATGGGAGTCTGGAGATCGTTATTGGTGAATGGATCCAGCTGCTGCATCTGGGTCAGATCCAGTTGGGTGCCCCCTAGTCGCTGGAATACACCAAAACACTCGTTCAGATCCCACTTGATATAGTTAAAGCGATCCGTTCCATCTTGATATAAATAGAAGTTATGAGGCATGCTGATGGGTGCATCCAGATTCACCAGCGCAATGTCATAGGCCATGGCCCATAGGTGCCGGTCCACATTATAGACCTGCTCAAGGTCATCGGGGCTGTGATTAAAAACATCCAGAAAATTGATCAGGTAGGAGTAATGGTCCCCAGATTTTGAGTCATAATAGTAGGGATAACACTGAGTGGAATCGTTCCCCAGGTAATCCCAAATGATGTTAGAACAACCTTCGGGTGAAGGACCATCTCCGGCTCCCTCAAAGAAGGGACGGTCTTCACTGTAGTAGTGTTCATTGGTAAATTGGTCGTTGACGGACTGAACATTGGTGTAAAGGCCCGTGTAGGTGCCATTAATAGTCACATTGGCGTACCCCGCCCGTGCGGCAGGCATGTATTTCCTGGCAATCTCCAGGGCCAGCACCTCCCTTACAAAACTGGGATCCTTAAAACCGTTGGACAATTTCAGGGTATAATATCCCTGGTAATCGTGGTTCTTTATATAATTCAATTTGATATTCAGCGGATTCTTTGCCTGGTTGGGTCTGTAGGAAGAGTTGCCTTTGTACCTTACACCTACACTGTCATATACCACCCCATTGATGGTCACATCCGCAAGGATTCTTTCATCACTATCCATGGCCATATAAGCATCCAGGATCTCATCCCAGTTGGCTTTATAAAAGTCGATCTCTATTTCTGAAATTGAGGCAGGATCAAAAAGATCCTGTGCAAGAATTGCAGTGGATAGAGATCCTGAAATAAGAATCAGAGAGAGTAAGAAACGGGTATATACATTCATTGTTTAATTATTTTTAACGTGGTAGATTCCTTTTCAGAAACCAGGCAAATATAGTATACCTCCTGAGAATGATTACTGAGGTCTATGGGCATGTTGTTAACAATAGGGCAGCTCACCCTTTGGAGCATCCTCCCGCTTGAGTCAAATAGTTTCCATTCATACGGTAAAACCTTCCCGTGGATTGTGGGGAACGGGTGTAATCCAAAACGCTCTGTAGCTCCTTTGCATTGGGAAGTCGCCAGTTATCAAAGCCGCCCAGTTCAAGGTTTTCAGCATAGGAAAGGGCACTCTCCCAATCCCGCATCTGGCCATCATCAGACTGCTGCCACATCAAACCGGTGGCATGGTCACTGATGGTTCCGTTGCTGTGGTCCTCAAAATTATTCTTCCCATAATCGGAATTTCCTCTGACCATTCTGAAATACATGGATCTGGGCATCAATCTCCCGCTCACCCAGGTCAGGATCCCCCAGCGGTTGATCAAAGTACCTGGTATCAATAAAGGGATCGGTGATCAGTTCATCATCACCATAGAAATCGGTCACATCTGTATCCACAATGGCATAGGGAATGGTTTGGGAAAAGAGGGAACAGTTAAACAGGATAGCAATCAGAAAGGAGAGTTGTTGTTTTAACATGGTCGAGCTTTGGAAATTGGACTATAAGGCCACTGCGAGGTTTAATGCACTTGCACGCTATTCTGGATTTTTTTTATCTTGAAGAAAATCTTTTCCACCATGGGCCTCAAAACCAGATTGCAACTATCCACCCTTATGTTCCTGCAGTATTTTATTTGGGGAACCTGGTATGTAACCCTGAATACCTACCTGGGGGAAGGATTGGGCTTTACCGCTACCCAGATCGGATTGTGTTATGGCACCTTTGCAATCGCAGCCATGATATCTCCGTTCTTTGTGGGTTTGATTGCCGATAAGTTTTTTGCCACCGAAAGAGTACTGGGAGCCATGCACCCACTATGGCATTGTCCACTTCGCTTTCATTTCACCAGATGGAAGATCCCGGCAAGCAGTTCCCCGGGGTGAGGGTGCTGGGTACCATTGGCTGGATCGCCGCCAACAATGTAATCGGGTGGCTTGGATATACCTCTTTATGCTGATCCTTCCTCTCTTTCTGATCCGATTCGGACTGAAGTGGGTTCTTTTCGTGGGAGCAGGGGCCTGGCTCTTACGTTTTCTTCTGTTTGCCAATGGCGATGTGGAAAGCGGGATGTGGATGATTTTAAACTACAGGTTTGTTGTGGGCTAATCTTTCCTGTCTCACAAGCGCTTCCAGGAAGTAATAATCAGCATAATTCAGGGGGACATCCACTTCCGAGTTGCCATGTTTATTGCCCACCGAATGAGCGAGGATAAATCCATAATTCTCACCAGCAGGTGAAGCATATACAGAGCCCAGGCTTTCAAGAATCTGATCTGCCTTCTCTTTTAATTCGCCTCCGTTTTCGGTGTAAGTGCTCAGTTCATAAAGCGCAGAGGCAATAATTGCTGCAGCAGATACATCCCGCTCCTCATTGGGGATTCCCGGAGCATCAAAATCCCAGTAGGGAACCAGATCTTCAGGAAGTCTTGGATGATTTAGCAAAAACCCGGCAATCTTCTCAGCCTGTTCCAGGAATTGCTTATCCTTTGTACACCTGTAGGTCATAGTAAATCCATATAGTCCCCATGCCTGTCCCCGCGCCCAGGAAGATTCGTCTGCATATCCCTGATGGGTGTTCTTTTGCCTTACAGCCCCGGTGATGGTGTCGTAATCCACCACGTGAACCGAGCTGTAATCGGATCTGTAGTGATTCTTCTTGGTGGTCAATGCATGTTGAATGGCGATGTCCCGATAGATCGGATCACCCGTCTCTTCCGAGGCCCAGAAGAGCAACTCCAGGTTCATCATGTTATCCACAATCACAGGGAACTGCCAGACTTCTTCATTAAAGTCCCAGGACTTGATGCTTCGCACGGTCTCAGAATAGCGGGCAATCAACGTCTTGGCAGATTGCACCAGTACAGGAACATAGATTTCATCCTCAATCAGGCGAAGTCCGTTTCCAAAACTGCAATACATTCTGAACCCCACATCATGATTGCTGCCATTGTACATCTCCTTTGTTAATTTGCTGGTATACCGTACAGCCTTACCCTTCCATTCCGGATCACCGGTTAGCTCGTACATATACCACATAACCCCGGGATAAAATCCGCTTGTCCAGTCATGACCCGCTACCACTCTAAGTGATCCATCATCATTGATCGTACGGGGAACAATCTTCTCCTCTCCCCTGGCGTCCAGGGGAGATTTTGCAATCTCCTTCTGCACATTGTCATCCAAAACCAACAGCTGTTGCCCGATCTCTTCAATGTCAATTTTTGTTGAGTTACCCGAAGGCCCGCCACAGGAAAATATAAATAGCGACAGCATTATGGATGAGATAATAACCGATGGTTTTCGCTTTAATGAAATGGACTTCTCTTGATTCATAGGGTTTGTAGTTTATGGTGATAAATTGTTTTCTGTTAAAAAGTGATCTGGTTGGCACTCCCAACCGACCTGATATGGTCAGCCGCCAATTCATACTCCTCCGCACTCTGCAAATGCTCCATCATCAGCGGAACGTTGTCAAATTTCGCTAATTCTTTCAAATAAACAGCATAATCCAGCTTTCCCAGTCCGGCCCTCACCTCATCCAACTGGGGAATATAGTTATCTTCCCTTAGGGTAATATCCTTGGCGTGACAGCTTTTGATATTGGGCCCGAGCCTGGCAAACATATCCTTGATCAGTTTTCCATTGTTAAAATAGTCACGGGGAGAGGTGATCATATTGACCGGATCCAGGTGTACCCCAAATTGTGGACGTTCAATGGCATCGATCAATTGAAGATAGGTATCTGTGGAATCGGGGAATGCCCAGGGCATGGCTTCAAGCGCAAAAAAAGAGCGGGTTGGTTTCACCTCATCAATAATCTTCCGGGTGGTTTCCACCACCTGATCGAAGACCTCTTCAGTGAAGTTATCCTTATGCGGTCCGGCCCAGTAGTCAGGATTCCTGGATCCACTCACATTCACACAGCACCTGGCACCGATCTGATCGGCCAGCTGAAGACCTTTGACACACTTTTCAATGGCCTGGTCTGCTTCAGACTGATCAAGAGAGATGGGATTACTCCAGGCTCCCACTTCGGAAATGACCACATCATGTTTCCTGGCAGCTGCTTCATATGCCCTAATTAAAGATTCATTTGTACCGGGTTTAACCGGACAATAAGCCGCCCTGTATCCGGCTTTCTTCAGCAGGACGATCCACTCATCCGGACCCTCATAGGAATCAAACAGTGGCCCCCCCAGCCTTACTGAAGCCGCGCCTCTTCCCTGTCCACTCAACGTGAATGGGGCTACCTGGAGTGCAGCTGCCCCGGCTACCACGGTTCGAATAAAGTTTCTTCTTTTCATAGTTGCTGATTTAGAGATTCCAATACTACTTTGAAAATTTCATTGAATCTAGTATTCCATGTAGCTCTTTAATTACATCGCTGTATTCAGGATTACCTGCCAGGTTTTCAAATTCATCCGGATCATTTTCCAGGTCATACAGCATCGAATAATCGGCATTAATATTATCTTTTCTCCACTCCGTATATCGATGCGACGAAGTTCGGATTCCGTAGCCCAATGGCGATCCCATTGTAAATTCATACTTTTTACCGGGAACTTCAACATTGTTTAACTGAGGTACTAAACTTAATCCTGAAAGTTGATGGGGAGGTTCAATCCCAACCAGGTCACACAATGTTGGATAGATATCGATTAAACCGGTCAGATTGGTACACTTTTCACCTTTTTCCTTTTGCCGCGGATCAACTATTATCAAAGGTACCCGGCAAGCCTCCTCAAACATGGTCGATTTGTGCCAATGCCCATGTTCACCCAGATGAAATCCCTGATCGCCGGTGAAAACAATAACCGTGTTTTCTGCTAATCCTTCCTTTTCCAGTTCGCTGATCAGTTTTCCGGCCAGTTCATCCACAAAATGAATGGCAGCATAATAGGCATGCGCATATTGAATACCCTGGGCGTTTGGAATAAAGTTAAACCCGGCTCCTTTCAAATGAAAGTTTATTTCAGGGATATCCTCCCTGTCGTTTTCCGGCACATAGGGAATTTTGTATTTGGATATCTTGATGGCTTCCCAGTGTTTTTCAGGAACAATCATGGGAGGGTGGGGACGATACATCCCATAAGCCAGAAAGAATGGTTTTCCCGTTTTCTTTGAGTTATTCTCTTTCAATATTTGAATTGCAGCTTCCAATCCCTGGCCATCTGCCATTTCAGAGTCTTCGATCTGGGGAGCATCATATACGACCCGAACACCGGGGCCTGTTTCATCTCCGACATGAATTGCATTTTCCCAGACTTCCAGGTCTGCATCATATCCACTATTGTTTACGGCCAGATCCCAGGCTAAAGTATCATCAGTTCCCGGACCTCCAATCCCACCAGGTATGCCCATATGAAATATTTTCCCCACGCGGGCAGTGTAATATCCATTCTCGCGAAATAACCTGGGTAAGGATACCAAATCCGGAAGGTGTTCATTGAATGTACCTGGGCTATTATGTGTATAGCCGCTTTCAAAGGGGTACAATCCTGAAAACAGAGAAGCCCTGCTAGGGCCGCAGGTTGGGTACTGACAAAAGTTATTGGCAAAAAGAACACCTCTTGCTGCCAGCTTATCCAGGTGAGGTGTAACGGCGACTGAATCACCATAGCAGGCCAGGCGGTCGGCTAAATCATCGGCAATGATAAACAAAATGTTGGGCCTTTCTATTACCTGATCTCTGCGAGACTGGCAGCTTAAGGCTGCAACGCAGATTATCAGGATGAAAGCAGGTTTAGTTATTTTCATGAGACGGGTCCTGTTTTTCTGAACGTCAGTTGATTACTTTTTAACTGCAGCTTTGCAAAAAGTAACATTGTCACCACTCCATAAACTCCCTACTGGCAGAATCTCCTCAGAAAAGGTTATTTCATTAAAACCGTAATCATGGAGTATATGGCTCAGATCTGAATGAGAGAAACAATGAGTCCAAAATCGATATACTTGGAGATTGTCCTGCTCATCCAGTATGAGATGCTGATATAAGATCACCTTTTCATCTTCATAGATATACGATTCTGATAAGGCCAAATAGGATTCATTTTTCCAAAATCCCTGATTTGAAGTCTCCCAACTTTTAGGAGTGACCTTATTTTCAATATTTTTATCATTTAACACATCAAATATAAAGACTCCGCCAGGTTTAAGGACTTTTTTGACTGTTTCAAGAAGCTGTTTTCTTTCGTCGGGCAGCAGTGGGCCAAAATCAGTGAAAATCAGAATGACCAGATCAAAGGAATTTTCTTCCAACTCCAGCTTAAGATAATTTTCGTTCAGATAGGTGATATCTAGTTTCTTCTTTTTGGCTGATTCTCTTGCATGATTAATGGAATTCCAAGAATAGTCAACTCCAGATACATGGTGCCCTTTCTCAGCCATTTGTTCAGAGTAGAGGCCAGGTCCACAACCTAAATCCAGTATTTGGAGTTGATTTCCTGCAACATTGGATAGAATCCAATCTACTGTACGTTTAATGCTTTCTGCTTTACGACTGGCCAGGTCAACCTCCGGGTTTAGATGAACACGCAGCAACTGTTTTGAAATATGCTCGTCTGTCCACATAATGGCGTTTCCTTCTTCGTATAGTTCAGGTTTGGTAGTATGGTGATGTATATCTGAAATTTTCATTTTCTTTAAAACCATGGTTTACACTTCTGATAGAAGAAAAACGGCCACATAAAAATCAGGATCGATGTCAACCTTCTGGATGGGTTCATCGAGACTCAACTTCCGCCAGCGTTGAAGTGGCTCGATCCAGCGCGGCTGCCCATTGATATATACCTTTAGTTTCATGTTGAATCCTTTTACACAATTGCCCCAACGATAACGCATTTTGCCATCAATCAGTGCATATTCAAATGTAGGTATTCGGGTATCCCTAAGGTATTGGTTGAAAAAAGCTTGCAGATCGAGTCCTGCTTTTTCACTAATATAGTTCTCAATCTGCTCTGTTGTTACTGTCTGATGATAGAACTCTTCATTTAGCCCCCTGAGAATTAGCCTCCATTGCTGGTCGTTGTCGATAATTTGCCTTAGGGTATGAAGCATATTGGCTCCTTTGGCATACATATCGCCCGATCCCTCGTAATTCACATTATAAATGCCAATAATTGGACGATCGTTGGAAATATTCAGGCGGGTTCCACGGCAGTATGCGGCACTGGCCTCTTTCCCCCAGAAATAATCCACAAACAGATTCTCCGAATAGGCAATAAAACTCTCATGGATCCACATATCGGCTACGTCCCAATTTGTTATGCTGTTGGCAAACCATTCATGGCCAGACTCGTGAACTATAATAAAATCAAACTTCATCCCATACCCCGTTCGGCTTACATCCCTGCCCCCATATCCGTTTTTGAATCCATTTCCATAGGTCACCGAACTCTGATGTTCCATCCCCGGATAAGAAACCTCTACCAGTTTGTAACTATCTTCGTAAAAGGGATAAGGGCCGAACCAGTATTCAAAAGCTTCAAGAGTCAGGTGAGCCTGTTTGAAATGTTCTTTAGCCTTCTCTTCATTGTAACGAAGAACCCAGTAGTCACAATCAAGCTTACCTTTTTCGCCTTCGTATACATCACCGAATTGGATGTAGTCTCCCACATTGATATTTACCCCATAATTATTGATGGGATTTGACACAAACCAGTGGGAGGTATTGGTCCCATTATTATGATGCTCATGCTTGCGCAGCCTGCCATTGGAAACATTCATCAAGGGATCAGGAACTGTAATACTGATCAGCATACTATCAGGCTCATCGTAAGAGTGATCCTTACAGGGCCACCATAAACTGGCTCCATCGCCCTGATTTGCCGTGGTCACAAATGGATTTCCATTCTGGTCCCTTTCCCAGCTTACTCCTCCGTCCCAGGGAGGCCGTTCGGCTATCTTTGGATTTCCGCTAAATTCGACCAGCAGATACCTCACCTCTCCTTGCTCCTGGGCCTCCTTCAATTTGACAAACCAGGCATTCCCATCATTGATAAATTCCTGATCTATTCCGTTCTGAGAAATTCTGGTAATTTTCATTGGAGGTTGGAGGTCGATTTGCATCATCTGTCCTGGTTCAGTCACCTGGTATCCGAATAAATTACTGCCGGCAAAGCTGCTATCACTGGGATTCACCTTTATGCTTAAATGGTAATAGGTCAGATCCCACCAGGCCCTCTCGGGGGTGATGCTTCCCCTAAGTGTATCCTGCCTGGTAAAAACCTGATCCTGTGCAGATACCCCAACTGAAACGAGCAAAAATATCCATACAATCCGTGATGCTTTTATCATATCGTTTACTCGTTTTCTATTATTTAACAAGGGTATATACACTTCCTTTTATGGTATTAAAAGCAACTGATCCATCTTCATAAGGTTTTAAATGAACGCTTTTCCCTTCTTTCTTTACCCTGACTTCCCCCCCCGCATGGATGCGGCACCTATTGCCATATTTTGATAAAATTTCAACTTCGGAGATTTCCTTTTCCTTCCATTTCATCTTTATCTCAAATCCACCCCGGGCACAGACTCCGTCAAAGGCTCCCTCACTCCATTCATCGGGGAGTGCAGGCAGAAGATCGATCACTCCCTCGTGTGATTGAATCAACATCTCTGTGATACCTGCTGCAACGCCCTGTGTTCCGTCTATCTGAAGCGGTGTAAAGCACTTGGCAAATAGTTGAGGATAACTTTGCTCTGCAATATAGCCTTTGAAAATCTGGCCGGCCCTGTTACCATCATATAACCTGGCCCAGAGTGCCATTTTCCATCCCCTGGAAAAACCAGTGCCGCCATCACCCCTCTGCTCGAGCACAGCTTTACATCCATCGATTAACTGGGGCGTACTCTTTGCGGAGATTACATTTCCGGGATAGAGTCCGTACAAATGGGAAAAATGCCTGTGCTTATCCTCCATCTGTTCCAGGTCTTCGGCCCACTCCTGCAGAGTGCCATTCCTTCCAATCCGGGGCGGAACAAGCCTGGATCTGGCCTCATTCACGATTGCCACAAAATCCCTATCCTGACCAAGTATCTCTGCCGCTTCAACATAGTAGCCGAACAGATCGGTGAGGATCTGATTATCGATGGAAGCACCATAACATATGGTTGTAAAATACCAGGAACCTGTCACCTCATCGAAAAAGTAGGTATAGCCCGGACCTTTAGGAGGATTTTCAGGCGAAGTGGACGGACTGGTAACTAACCATTTGCCATTGGGATGTTCGATGAGAAAATCCATAAAGAATTGGACAGATCCCTTGATCACAGGATAGACCTCTTTCAGGTATTCCTTATCCGGATTAAAGAGGTAATGTTCATATAAGTGGGTGGTAAGCCAGGCACCTCCTGTTGTAAATGTCCCCCAGGTGGGACCATCCATGGGAGCGGCCACCCTCCATAGATCCGTGTTCTGGTGAAATACCCATCCCCTGGCGCCATAGTGAGCCCTTGCCACCTGTGCCCCCTGATCGGTTAGCTCTTTGACCATGGTGATCAGGGGCTCGGCACAATCTGAGAGATTCCCGGACTCCACGGGCCAGTAATTCATCTCCGTGTTAATGTTGGTGGTGTATTTGGAATCCCACATAGGGTTCATATCCTCGTTCCATATCCCCTGGAGATTGGCGGCTTCAGTTCCCTCCCTTGAAGTGGATATCAATACATACCTGGCAAAATTGAAGCAGAGCGAAGCCAGGTTGGGATCGGCATGGTTTGCAAATCCGGCCATCCGTTGATCTGTTGGAAGGAAGGAGTTATTGGCCTTAGGCAGATCCAATGATACCCTATTGAAAAATGTCTGATAATCCTTTACCGCAGAATCAAACATATCCTTGGTGGATTTATCCTTAACCTGCTCCAGATAGGATGCCACACGCGCATCAGTGTCCCCGCTTACATCCTTATAGTTGACAAAATTTGTAGCCGCTACAATAGCGAGGGTTACAGCATCGGCATTTGTTACAATCAGATCTACATCATCCACCTCCATCACTCCTCCTTCAGGGATGGCCTTTAGTTGTGCCTTATATCTCAGAGCTCCTTCAATGCCCATATAGTCGGCCGATTTTCCCTGGACCATAAGACCATCTTGCTCCACTCCATCCATCCTGAAATAATCTGTAGCATAATTCGAGTGTGCCTGGTTCCTGCAGCCACGAAGCTGGGCCCTGAAAGAGATACTTCCTGGTTTACTGGCAGTCATACGAACCAGGATCACCTGGTCTGGTTCTGAGGACACAATTTCCCTTCGGTAGGTAATGTCTCCCACACTGTATTCTACGCAACTGATTCCGGTCTCAAGATTGAGCCACCTTTTATAGCCGGTGACCTCCTCTTGGTTTTCAAAGAAGAGATGCAGGTTGGCCAGGGATTGGTATTTTTGTTGCTCCACCGGGTAGCCCATCATATAGCGTCCAAATAATTTATGCGCCTTTAAAGGCTCTCCCTCAAAAAGATATTTCTGAATATCGGGCAACACTTCAGCACCCCCCTCCACCACTGTTGAATAAGGACCACCTGTCCAGTAGGTCTCCTCATTTAACTGGATTCGCTCCTCTCCATATTTACCAAAAACCATGGCACCAAGCCGTCCGTTCCCAACCGGCAAGGCCTCTTCCCAGACCTCAGCCGGAGATTCGTACCACAGCAGTGTAGCTGGATTAAAATCCTTGTTATCAATGGCATCCGGAATATCAACATTCTGTCCTATGATGGGAACAGAGATAGATATAGACAAAGTCAAAAAAATGGCTGTCGCAATCTTCCCGATGCAGAAGTATTTAAGTCGCATTTTCTATTTTTAGCAATAGATTTATAAAAATAGGGGAAATTTAGAAAAGCAGATGCCGAAAGCCCAATTAAGCAACTAAATAATTGATAAATTTGAACCTCATTAATTGCACTCCATGAAAATAAAACCTGACTTACTAAAACTGTTGCCTTTTCTGCTTTTTATTATCACTGCCTGCGATTCCAAAAAAACGTTGGAGAAGAAACCCAACATTTTGTTTATCCTGGCTGATGATTTTGGGTACCATGACCTGAACGTGACGGGAAGCAACTATTATGAAACCCCGAATATGGACCGGATTGCTACCGAGGGAACCATCTTCACCAATGGCTACGCCACCTGCCAGGTGTGCAGTCCATCCCGCGCCAGCATCATGTCAGGTAGGTTCCCGGCCCGACATGGGATCACCGACTGGATTGGCGCTCCGGAAGGGGAAGCGTGGCGGAAAGCGGGAAGATTCAATCAGTTGCTTCCACCTGAATATGTGCACGCCCTGCCCCATGAGTATACCACCCTTCCTGAAGCCATGAAAGAGGCCGGATACAAAACATTTTTTACCGGCAAATGGCACCTTGGCACCGAAGGATCCTGGCCCGAAGACCATGGGTTTGATATCAACAAAGGAGGCTGGGATGTGGGAAGTCCCAGGGGTGGTTATTTTGCACCCTGGGAAAATCCGAACCTGGAAAGCGGCCCGGATGGGGAAAACCTCTCCATGCGACTTGCAAAGGAGACCGTTGATTTCATCCGGGAGAACAGAGACACCTCTTTTTTTGCGTACCTCTCATTTTATGCGGTTCATGGTCCCATTCAAACCACCATGGAAAAATGGGCCAAATACCGGCAAAAAGCAGAAGATCTGGGAATTGCCGAATCGGGTTTTGAAATGGGACATTTCCTTCCCATCCGGCAGGTTCAGGACAACCCGGTCTATGCCGGACTGGTTGAAGCCATGGACGATGCTGTAGGTGAAGTGTTAAAGGCGCTGGATGAACTGGGCCTGGCAGAAAACACCATTGTGGTGTTCACCTCCGACAATGGAGGGGTGGCTGCAGGTGATGCATTTGCCACATCCAACCTGCCCCTTCGGGCAGGAAAGGGATACCAGTTCGAGGGTGGAATTCGGGAGCCATATTTTATGAAGGTCCCTGGGATCAAAGGCGGACAAAAATGCCATGTGCCAGTAACCGGAACCGACTTCTACCCCACCCTCCTGGAGCTGGCAGGTGCACCGTTAAAACCGGAAGAACACCTTGATGGTGTGAGTCTGGTTCCGCTGCTGCAAGGTAAATCCATTGCGGAACGGCCGCTGATCTGGCACTACCCCCATTACGGGAACCAGGGCGGGGAGCCTTCGGGGGTGATCCGGTTGGGAGACTGGAAACTCATCCACTATTATGAAGATGGCAGGGAAGAGCTATACAATTTGATGACCGACCTTGAAGAGAATACTAATGTGGCAGAAAACAACCCGGAGCGGGTGCAACTGCTAAGCGAAAAGCTTTTCCTGATGCTTCGTGAGATGGATGCCCGTTTTCCCGTGAGGGATCCTGAATATAGTGCAGAGAAAGAACAGGAACACCTTGAGCAGGTTATTAAACACCGCTGGCCCTCGCTTGAAAAACAGAGAATGGAGTTTCTCTCCAAAGATTTCGATCCCGGGAACATGTGGTGGGGAAGTATGGTCACCAAAGATTAGTAAATCAACCCACTACAAAACCAAAATTGCAGATGAAACAAAAACCCACTCAGATAAACTATTTATCCCAAGGAACCATGACAACTGTTTCCCGAATTACCCTGCTGTTTCTCTGTCTGATTTTCGTGAAAGGATCTCTCGACGCACAGGATTCTTTTCCCCAATGGACCCATTTTCGCGGCTCCAATCTGGATGGAATATCCTCCGAAAAGGGACTGCCCATCTCCTGGAGCGACTCCACTAACATCAGCTGGAAAACTGCCATTCAGGGAGCGGGTTGGTCCTCTCCTGTAGTATATGGCAATAGGGTGTGGCTGACTTCCGCCACAGATGAAGGAAATGAGTTAAGGGCCATCTGCGTAAATTTTGAATCGGGTGAAATTGAAGTAGACCGCATTCTTTTCAAACCAGATAAAATTTACCGAAAGCATGCGATCAATACCTATGCCACTCCTACCTCAGCCATCGAAAAGGACTTTGTATATCTCCATTTTGGCCGGTATGGCACTGCCTGTCTGAACAGCCAAACAGGAGAAACCATCTGGGAACGTACCGATATGCAGTGCGAACATATACAAGGATCCGGCTCCTCTCTGCTGTTGTACAAAGACAAACTGATCGTTCATATGGAGGGAACCGACACCCGTAATATATACGCACTTAACAAGCTGACCGGAGAGACCATATGGCGTACAGAACGCCCAGAGGAGTTGTATGATCACATGGATGATATAGGAAAGAAAGCATACATCACTCCATTGATTGTGAATGTGAATGGAAGGGACCAGATGATCAGCAATGGGTCGGCAGCTTGCATCGCCTATGATCCAAATACTGGTGAGGAGATCTGGCGGGTGGTCCAGGGAGAAGATTCCACCATTTCCATGCCTGTGGAGAGCGATGGAACCGTTCTTTTCTATACCGGTTTTGTGACGGATGATGATGGGAAGAAATATGTAGAGTTGCTTGCTGTGGACCCTAAAGGTAAGGGTGACATCACCAATACGCATGTGCTCTGGAGAATTAAATCTCCCATTCTTCAACTGCTTACTCCTGTGGCGGTGGACGGACTGCTTTATACAGTTGATACCAAGGCACTCCTGAGTTGTATCGACACCCAAAATGGCACCACCATATGGTCGGAGAAATTAAAAGGGAAATACAACTCCTCCCCGGTATATGCAGATGGATACATATACATCAATTCAACCCGGGGACAAACATTTGTATATAAGGCAGGTAAAGAGCTGCGTAGGGTATCTGAGAATAAGCTTGAGGGTGAGATCTGGTCCACTCCAGCATTCACCGGTGGAGCCATCCTGGTACGCACCGATAAATACCTGTTCAAGATCAGTAAACCATAACTGGGATGGAATCACCAAGAGGAATAAACTACAATTTTAACTAACCGCTATGAGAAGATTCTCTCTGTTTGTGACACTGGCTGTTGTGCTCGTATCATTTAGTTCCGATCAAAACAACAGAAGGGCCAAGGAGATTTCAGATATGAAGTTCGGTATGTTTATCTGTTGGTCGTACAGTACCTTCTATGGGGAAGAGTGGACACCCACGCTGGATAAAGATGCCTCCTTTTTTAAGGCAACCGGGTGTGATACCGACCAGTGGTGCAAGCTTGCAAAAGATGCCGGGATGTCTTACATCCTGTTTCTTTCAAAACATCACGATGGTTTTTGCCTGTGGGACACTGAAACGACCACGGAAAAGGTGACAAACAGCCCGCTTGGAATCGATGTGCTTGAGCAATTAAGAAAATCGTGTGACAAATACGGCATTAAACTGGCACTCTATTTTTCCGAGGGCGACTGGAATTGGCCAGGAGCTGTAGATGGAAAAGGACACACACACGGGAAAGGAGTAGATCCAGAGATGAAGAAAGCCCAGTTAAAGGAACTCTGCACTCAATACGGACCCATTGAGTTCTTCTGGATGGATCATGCGGTGGGTGATGGTGGATTAAGTCACCAGGAAACTGTGGAATGGGTTCATAGCTTTCAACCCGATTGCTTTGTGGGATTCAATCACGGAGAACCAGCAGGAAGACTCTCTCTGAGAGAACTGGGGAAACCAGGGCCCATTGGGGATGCAAGTGCAACAAAGTACAACAAAGAGGCAGAAGCTAACTACAAGGGGTATCAGACAGCTGAATTTACCTATCCCATTCTGCCCCCTCACGAAGGTGGGGCCATGTGGTTCTATTCACTGCCGAAACATGATTCCCTCTGCCATCCACCTGAAAAAATTTACGAAGATTATCTTGGTGCTGTTAAATACGGCAATATCTTTTCTGTCAATATTGGACCTGATTACAGTGGTAAAATCAGGGATATTGATGTAAAAACACTAAAACAGGTGGGCACTTTGATTTCGGAGAGGAAGCAAGCTATTTATTGAAGTGATAGGGAAATTGATCCCATAACGATTCTCCTGTTAAAGCCCGAGGATCAGCGGTCTTTACCAGGTATTTATCCAGTACACCAGTTAGTTTCTTCTTCACACCTGCGTATTCCGGGTTGTCAGCCAGGTTTTGAAGACAGGCCGGATCCTTGATAATGTCATATAACTCCTCTGCTGGCCGCTTTGCCATGGCCTTATCAAAGAAGGGCTTCACTTTCGGATCATAACTATTTAGCTTCAGGTAGGACTTACTGGGAGACTCATCAATATCACCATAGAGAAATCCATGAATTGAAGGAGTATCGGGAGAACCTGCAGGCCACCGGTCCGGTTCATAGTTCCGGATAAAGAGATACTGGTAGTCCCGTACCGACCGCTGGGGGTAACCAACATCTCCTTCCCTGCATAAGGTGTGGCGCTCTTTCCCGGCAAATACATATCTCCTTCCCTTTTCTATTTTTCCCGATTTTGAGGAATTGAAGATCTTCATCAGGCTCTTCCCCGTCATCTCGTTAGGCACTTTAGCCTCACCGATTTCCAGCAAAGTGGGCGCAATGTCGGTAAGGCTCACCAGGTCGTCGATCACTCTCCCTCCATTTTTTATGCCCTCTTTCCAATAGATGGCCAATGGCATATGGATCCCGTATTCGTAAAGGTTATTCTTGGCCGAAGGAAAGGCCATTCCATTATCGCTGGTAACGATGATAATGGTATTATCCAGCAACTCCTTCTCCTCCAGTGTGGCGATCATCTGCAACAGTTGCTGGTCCACCCATTTAATCTCACCCAGGTAATCAGCCACATCGCCTCTGACCTCAGGAACATCCGGGAGGAATCCGGGAACAACTACTTGTTCAATATCCGCACCCAAGCTGGCTCCCGAATTGACTTCAAATGGACGGTGTGGCTCAGAGCTCCCAAACCAGAATAAGAAGGGCTCATCTTCCGAACATAAATCGAGAAATAACTTGAAATTTCTGGCATAGTTGTTTGAGACTATACCGTGAGTGGGAGCTTGTAGCTCTTGCAGGTTGTATATAAAACCAAAGGGATTGTGATCCCATCCATACTGGTGGAAATTGTTGGGAGCCCACCCTTTCTGTGTGAAACCTGTAAAGTATCCCTTTTTCTCCAACAGCAAAGGAAAGCTCAGAGCCTCCAGTTCCTTGGGGACTGCACTAAATAGTTGAGCAGCCTCACCCAATCTCCACATCTCCTGTCCGGTGATCATGGCCCCCCTTGATGGAGAGCTGGATGGAGACGCGCTAAAAGCATTGCTAAAGTACAATCCTTCACTTGCCACCCAATCAAACGCAAGGGTAGAGATGGCCTTCTCGCCTGCAAAAGAGGTATGTATCCAGCTCTGATCATCGGTGATGCAGATCAAAATATTGGGATGCTTAGATCGATGTTCTGATCCCTGACCACTGGAAGACTGAAAGCAGAATGACAGTAAGAAAAATGATAGTGAGACTATCCTGATAAAACTTTCCTTTGAGCGATACTTAATACTATGTGGAATAGATGAAGTTGCCATTTGATTCACTTTCACGTTCAACACGCTAAACAAATATACATCTTTATTCTCCATTTTGAAGAATTGTTATACCCATTTGAGCGAATTAGAAACAGCTGTTCCGAGCCTCAATACGTCATTTCTTGTGAGTTATTCAAAATTATCTTGGCCACCTCATCATCGAAATAATAGAAAATTTCGATATGTTTGTTAAACACACCTAAGTTATGTCAACTGCGCATATCATCATCTTAGTAGTAGCAGCTGTATCATTACTCCTGATAATGGTGCTGAAGTTCAAGATCAGTGCATTTATCTCCCTTCTGATCACCTCCATGTTTGTTGGTATTCTCTCGGGTATGCCTCTTCAGGATATTCTGGTGAGTATTCAAACCGGGATGGGTGGAACACTGGGTTTTGTGGCAGTTGTGGTTGGACTGGGGGCCATTTTTGGACAGATCCTGGAAGCCTCCGGGGGGGCAGAATCTCTTGCCCATCATCTTGTTAAAAAGTTCGGAACCGACCGGGCCTCCTGGGCCATGGTCATTACGGGATTTATTGTGGCCATTCCGGTTTTTCTGGATGTGGGACTGGTCATCCTTGCTCCGATCATCTATGCCCTGTCGAGGGATACCAAAAGATCGCTCTTGTACTACGGGATCCCCCTGCTGGCCGGTCTGGCTGTTACACACAGCTTTATGCCTCCCAC
>Ga0164315_10001397_pt1 | contig 18149 bp, 13 predicted proteins | sample GuaBasSedimGuay6_FD_113737 | JGI IMG/M metagenome (GOLD analysis project Ga0164315, IMG submission 113737) | Subseafloor sediment microbial communities from Guaymas Basin, Gulf of California, Mexico - Guay6, Core 4569-2, 0-3 cm | ecosystem: Environmental > Aquatic > Marine > Hydrothermal vents...
AAGGTTATTGACCCGGCTAAAGTCCGCCAGGTTGAGTTCGGTTGTGGTTCCGGTAAGTACGCACACCTTGGCACCTTTCAGTTCCAATGCACTGGTGATACCGCTGTCTTTGCGAACCGTGAAACCCTGGCCATCATAAAAATTGGGTTGCAGGAAATCTAGACCGAGCTGGGTGTCACGGGACATAGTCCAGGTCGCGGTCCGCGATAAAAGATCAGATTCGCCATTGGCCAAAGCGGTAAAGCGCATCTGCGAGCTGACCGATTGTATTTCCAGTTTATCCGCGTCACCAAATATCGCAGCCGCGACCGCATGGCAGGTTTGCACATCAAGACCATACCAGTTGCCCTTGGCGTCCAGGTTGTAGTAACCGGGCGACGGTTGACCAACCTGGCAGCGCAAATGGCCACGTTTTTTAACGATATCAAGCGTGCTTTCTGCCGAGGCAGTGGTTACTCCGCCGAGTGTCATCGCGGCAATCGCGGTAACAGATGTGAGTAATGTGGTTAGTTTCATTTTTATATTCCTCCTAAGGTGGTTCGGTAGAGTATGTTGGAGAACTCTTTGAGTCCAATACAATATCCGATATATCCCATGCGTAAAACGCATCACTTAGCTAGACATGTTGCTATTATTGTATTAAATAAAACTTGCACGATTATTATGCCCCCCTTAGACGCACCGTTTCTGGCGTAGCGCTAGGCTGACGGATTATATCTGAGGTGGTCAGAAACGATCGATTGAAGATGAATCCCGACGCAGCAACACCTGCCAAAATTTTTCAGCGTGGGGCGCTATGATGTTCGCATTTCTATAAATTTTGATATGTAATTCAACGTTATCGTCCTCGTCTCCTGCACGGACCAATAGCCCGTTTTCCAGTTCACTGGTAACGATCGATAGTGGAACCCAGGTCACACCATACCCCTCGCGAGCCATCTGACTTAATGCGGTCGCAATCGTAGCTTCATAGACGGTGAGGAACTCAAGATCTCCGTAACGTTCGTCCAGGTGACGCTTAACCGGCCATAAGGAAGGGGTAAATTTGGTCTGCAGATAGGGAATTACGCCCTGGGGTCTGGATGGTAGCCACCATCTCGGTTTACCTTCGCTGTCAGGGCTTACTACCGGTACCAGTGTCTCGATGCCCAATAGCAACGATGTGTACTTTTTCATATCATATAAGCGTATTTCAGACGGATCCTCATAGCAGATAAAAAATTCTACCTCGCCCTCTTCGAGGCCGCTTAAATAAGCGACGAAATCGGCAAAATCAGTTCTGACGCTGAATAACTCCGACTCGATATCAGGCTGAAGATTTTTTAACCAGGCGGGTAAAAAGTATTGAGCCAGTGTGCTCAGGGTCGAAAAACGAATTTTTTCCTCTTCTTCCCTTATTCGCGTCTGGATATTCTGCCGTGACAGATACGCGAGACGTACAATCTCCTGTGCGATGGGTTTGAATCGCTCACCAGCATCGGTGAGCTGCACCGGTTGGCCACTCCGATCAACCAGTTTCGTTCCCAACCAGGCTTCGAGTGATTTAATGCGCCGGCTCAACGTCGGTTGAGAGACAAACCGCTGCTCGGAAGTGATGCGGAAATTGCCACATCTACAGAGGATGAGAAAGTCTTCAACCCAGTTAAGATCCATCACCGGTTCTGAGGTTAATGTTCATGCAAGAGGTAGGGTTTCTGTTTTTATGGGGGGACTCGTCATTCTGTCGCACTCATAGGCCGTGAGCGAGGTTGGCTGGTCGATGACATTCTCGACGGGAAGGATTTTGCGAAAGCGGGAAGCAAGTTTCTGACGACGGGATTGTGGCATGCGGTGTATGCTAGCATTTCATGGAATTAATAAAAGGCGTAGCAAGCGAATGGCCCGTATCGTGTATTTAAATGGTGAATTTGTCCCGGAGCATGAGGCCAGGATTTCAATATTTGACCGTTCGGTCAACTTTGGCGACGCCATCTATGACGTCGCCGGCGTGCTCGACGGCAAGTTGATCGATTTCGAACACCACATGCAACGCTACTTCAACTCGCTGCAAAAAATGGCGATCGAGTCGCCGCTCACCCAGGCCGAAATCCTGCAGGCGTTTCGCCGTCTGGTCGAGCTCAACCACGTCGACGAAGGCCTGGTCTACATGCAGGTGACGCGCGGTGTCGCCGAACGCGACTTCGTCTGGCCAGAGGGCATCGAGCCCACTGTATTCATGTTCACCCAGGCCAAAACGCAGGGCGAACGGGATAGCGCCACTCACGGAGTAAAGCTCGCCAGCGTGGACGATATACGCTGGGCGCGGCGCGACATCAAGTCGGTCAACCTGCTGGGGCAGGTGCTGGCGAAGAAGGCGGCGCACGACGCCGGCGCCTACGAAGCGCTGATGGTCGATGCCGACGGCTTTGTCACCGAGTGCGGCAGCACCAGCTTCTTCATCATCCGCGACAACCAGATCCTGACGCGCGCGCTGAGCAATGACATTCTGTCCGGCGTTACGCGTCGCGCCATCGTCGGCCTGTGCGAGTCGAAGGGATTCGAGTTAAGCCAAACCCGCTTCACGCTGCAACAGGCGCTGGATGCCGACGAAGCCTTTATCAGCGGCGCGTCGAGTTATATCCTGCCGGTGGTGCAAATCGACGACCGCGAAATCAGCGCCGGCAAACCGGGCCAGGTAACATTGCAGTTACGTGATATTTACCTCGAATATGTGCGCGCGTCGCTGATCTGATTCCAGTCGTATCGAGCCCGATAAAGATTCGATGAAGAGGCCGGTTTATCCATCGATCCTGGCTTACGGCTTTCGCCCATTTTTTTTGCTCGCCGGGATTCACGCCGCACTGGCGATACCCGTCTGGATTAGCTCCCTGCACGGCCATTACCTGCCTGGCCCACCATTATCAGCGCACAGCTGGCATGCCCATGAAATGATTTTTGGCTTCGTCGCCGCCGCAATGGCGGGGTTCATCCTGACCGCGGTACCGAGTTGGACCGGTCGGCGCGGATTTGCCGGGGCACCCCTGATTGGATTGACACTGCTGTGGTTGGCGGGCAGGGTCGTGATGACCTTTCCACTGGGCATGTCGGCGCTGGCAATTGCAGTGATCGATTTAATCTTCCTGCCTGCACTTGCATTTACTATTCTGCCGTCTTTGATGCGCTCGGGTAATCGTCGTAACTTCGCTTTTATCGGCGTACTCACAGCATTGTTTGCAGCAAATTTTCACTTCCATTTCAACGGCGCCGTCGCCATCGACTCATTGCGGCTTGCAATCAACGTCGTGCTGATTTTACTGGTCATAGTGGGAGGGCGCCTGCTGCCGCCTTTCACTTCATCTGGCCTCAAACAGCGCGGCGCCGATATCAGAATTCGGCGTTATCCGTTGCTCGACAGGACTGTTCTCATTGTCGTCATTACAGTTCTCATCGTCGATCTCATCGCCCCCGGGGCAACGGTCGCGGCCGTGACGTCGGCAATCGCAGCACTACTGCTCAGTTTGCAACTAGCCCGCTGGCAGGGACAGCGCACCCTGCGCGATCCTATGCTCTGGATACTCCATGTCGGCTATGCGTGGCTTCCGGTTGCTCTCGCGCTGAAAGCCGCCTGGCTGTTTGGCGTACCGATACCCGGCACGAGCTGGTTGCACGCCATCACTACGGGCGCATTTTCGACCATGATTCTCGCGGTTATGAGTCGTGCCGCCCTGGGTCATACCGGGCGCGCACTGGTTGCGCCACGCCGCATGGTCGTCGCATACATCCTGCTTACAGGAGCAGCGTTCACGCGCGTCTTCGGCCCGATACTTTACGCGGATGCCTGGTCGCTATGGATGGCTGTCGCGGCGCTTCTGTGGAGCCTTTCCTTCACGTTATACGTCATTGTCTACGCGCCCATCCTGTGCAGCCCCCGGGCTGACGGACGCGCAGGCTAGAGTCATTATATCTAGATTCTTTCCTTCACCTTGTTGACGAACTCGATACTGGCGTCGACATCACCTATATCCCTGGACAGGCTGTTGAGGGCGTCTAATAAACTGATACCTGGCTGCAGATCGGAAACAAACATTTCCGCCAATGGGCCCAGATACTCGGTTAACTCTTCTGCAACTATGGCTTGTGTTTCGACAGTTAACGGTGCTTGCAGCTTTTTATCATCTTCCAATTGCGCGAGCGAAGAAATATCTACCAGGGAATTATACTCATCGGCCGACACCTGTTCGCCAGACGGCTCACCACTAACTGAGATATCCGTCATGTCAGTCTCATTTTCCAGATTGACAAAATTTTGATTCTTGTGGAATTTCAACGACACCAAAAGATTTTGGTTGATGCGATTGATCGCCTCCGTTCCCTGGAATCTACGACACCGGGCCGATACGGGGCGACCTTCGCGCAGTAATATTCGCCCCTGTACATTATCTTCACCAATACAGATGAGCGTGCCCGTGCGTTTATCTTCAGCGAGGCTCTTGAGGACAGCACTCAACCTAAATTTTCTCTTTTGTTCAGCCACAGGATAGTCGCATTGTAAGTGCCGTAACAGGAACCTCTATTTCGCAGCGCGCATTTTTTTCACGATGGCAACCAGGCTTCTACGCATCAGTTCGAATGAATAAGCCAATTCACCGATTTCATCATCGCGGTCCATCGAGATAGATTCGTTGAGCTTTCCACGGCTAGCCGACTTCGCGGCGTCGGTGATGGATAAAAGCGGCTCTATTATCGAACGCTTCACCAGAGTATTGATAAACAGGAAGATAATTGCAAACAGCAAGGTCAAAATCCCGACTATGATCAGGCTGCGCGTCAAAACCAGCTCGTTCAAGTTAGCCATCGGAACGCCAACCACGCTGGCTCCGACAATATCACCTACCCGGTATCCGAATCCGCTGTTACCGCCGTATTTCTCGGTAATTTGTGTAGGCGCCGCGGCTGCCGTTCCGTGGCACCTGAGGCAGCCTTTCTTAGCAGTGGCTGGCGCGGCGGAGATCAGGTAACTCTGATTGCGCAACACACCTTCCTCAACTATCTTGGCGGGCTTGTCGGCTGCGCGAAACCGGTTAAGAATCCCGGCTTCCGCGGCGTCGGGAAGGTTCTCACTGTTCAGTGGATTATCCGAAACTATCCTGATGTAGTACTCGGGTCGCAGCACCGCGAATTTGCTCGCTACAGTTTTCGCCATAACGGTAGAGGATACGACGGGAGGAAAAAACTCACCCTTGGGGAGAAAGTGCGGCCGGGTTACCTCGCGCACGACATTTCGCACCGAACGCACCATATCCACCAGTAAAGACAGCTCCCTGTTAGCCTGTTCTCGAATTTGTTGCTGCGTAGCGTAATAGGTGCCGGGTATCGATAACACGACTATGACCAGGTACAGCGAAAACAGCAGTTTGTTAAATTTTTTCGCAATCCTGGAGCCTTTCTTTCTCTTTTTAACGGCGTCATTCATATCACTAACTCAATAGTTGCATTTTCTTAAGTATAATGCGGATTAGTCAGGATGGCAGATAACTTAACCATGGAAATACCGGCTGGAAAAATCAGGCCGCCGGTTAACATCGACCCCTGGGTGCAGCGTTACATTCTGCCGGTTCCCGCCTAGCGAGGCGTCGCATTCAGTTGGTATAGCGCATTCAACATCGGCGGCGGATTTTTGCCAAAGCTGCCGAACCATTTTCCATATATGCGGACGATCTCACCGCTGCGGTTCAGCCCGGAAAGCACGCGGTCGGCGACGAGCTGAAAATCGGCATCGCCACGCGACAGCGCCAACGCAAACGGCTCGAACGAGAAGAGATCACTGGACAGTGAATACATCTCACGAGCACCTCGTGAAATAACCTGTCCGATCAAAACGACCTGGTCGGCGGCGAAGGCGTCGACCTCTTTCCTTTCGAGCATGTCCATGCCTTTTTTGGTGGCACTGACTGGAACCACTTCGACATCGATAGCCAACGCTTTTATCGCATTATTAAGGGACTCGATCGTGGTTGTACTGGAGACCACGGCGACCCGTTTACCGTCGAGATCCCTGGTCTTTTCCACAGGTGCGTCTTTTCGACTCAATAAAGCGCCCCCGGTGACAAATGTGGGTTGCGTGAAGCCAACAATCTCCGAGCGGGAAAGTGTTTTCGTGGTTGCACCGCAGAGGATGTCGATCTTGCCGGACTCGATATCATCGAAGCGGCTTTCCGCGGTCACCGGCACGTAGTTGACCCTGATATCTGTACGGCCCAGTTTCTTGCTTACGGCGACGGCGATATGCTTACACAAGTCAACCGAGTAACCTGCCGCTCGATTGGAACCGTTATCGAATGACATCGGCGTTTGATCTACACGATAGCCCAGCTTTACTTCACCCGAGTCATTGATCCTTTTCAGTGTCTGGGTCAATTCGGCAGCGGCGTTCGCCGATATTGGCAAACACAGCAGCGCGCAGGTAAACAACAACTTCCGTAAAGACATGATTCTCCCCATTAAATATTTAAGTGTGAGAGTATAAAAATTATGTATTTGAATAGCCAGCCAGCATTAATCGTTCGCCGCTGTTTGCCAACTACCCGCTCGCGCTCAATTCCAGGCGCGGGCTGCGCTGTCAGGTTTCCAGGTGGCCGTACCAGTCACTATCTGATCACCAATGACCAGAGCCACTGAGTGTAGCACGATGATATCGGCTTTTTTAAGCGTGGCAATCAGTCGTCACCACGATAAACAGGCAATTTTCGCAGCTCGCGCTACTTTGTATCGGCTTTTTCGATACGGCTGTGACGCGGCGGATGACCAGTGACAAGCAAACACTCTGCGCCTGATAACCGGCATCCGCTTGCCTGCCTGGGTGCCTCGGCCAGATCAAGCGACGGTGCTGATCGCATCGATAAGCTTACCAGGAGGTAATTCCACATGGTTTGTATTGAATTTTCTCATTTGTCTATGCCGGTGATTTCAACGATCTTTGGCAACCTGAGTAACTGTGACTTTCGGCAATGAATCGCAGGACAGGTAATCAACCAGAAACTTGAATGTTCCAGGTCATGCACCTGGTCAATCGATTAAAAAAACCCAGGAGGAATTCATGAGCAACAAATCAGATTCAAAAAAATCGGAGACCCCCGATCTGGACAGGCTGGATCTCGGCGATCGCGAGTCTCTCGTCAAAGCCGTCAAAGACGGGATGACAAGGCGCGAGGCGCTCGGTTTCATGGCAGCGAGCGGCATCACGGCAACCATGGCGACGCAGTTGTTCACCCAGGCGGGTACAGCTGTCGCCGCAACCCCGAAGAAAGGCGGCACGGTGCGCATGGCGTCGAACCTGCATGGGCCCAACGATGCCCTTGATCCGCAAATAATGGGATCAACGGTCGATTACGCGCGCAGCCGTACGCTCTACAATGGCCTGGTACAGCATGCCAACGACCTGACTCCCCAGCCAGAGTTGGCCGAAACCTTTGAACCGAACTCGAATGCCACCGAATGGACCTTCAAGATTCGCAAGGGCGTCAAATTTCACGATGGATCAAAGTTGAGTGCCGATGATGTCGTCTACAGTATGAATAGACACCTGGCTGAAGATTCCACGTCGGTGATCAAATCGATCATGGTGTCAGTCAAGGAATGGAAAAAGGTCGGTTCGCACGAAGTCAAGGCAATCATGAATTCACCGAATGCGGATCTGCCGACGATACTGGGCATATTCCAGAATAAAATCATCAAAAATGGCAGCAAGGGCGATGGCATTGGTACCGGCCCATTTACGCTGGAGTCGTTTCAGCCCGGGGTGAAGTCAACCCATAAGCGCAACGAAAACTACTGGCGTAAACCCGCCAACCTGGATGCGATCGAAATTACTGCGATTACCGATCCGGTAGCGCGTGTCAACGCCTTGATCGCCGGTGATATGCAAATGGTCACTGCAATCGAACCTCGGGCATTCCGCCAGGTCGAATCCGCCGATGGGGTAGTACTATTGTCGACTCCGGCTGCAGCACAGTTGGGAATATGTTGCCTGAAGAATTCCGAGCCCGGCAACAACGATGATTTTGTCAAGGGCATGCAATACATTCAGGATCGCGAGCGCATCGTCAAACGGGTGCTTAAAGGCAAGGGCTCGCCAGGCAACGATACCCCGATCTCCCCTGCACACGGGGTAGACTGGTGTTCCGAGTTGCCGCAACGCGAATTCGACCCGGACAAGGCAAAATTTCATTTCAAGAAATCAGGCTACAGTACAGCGGAACTGTACACAGCACCGGTTGTCTCGGGTATCGAGGACGTGGCGCTGATGGCACAGGCAAACTGCGCCAAGATCGGTTTCGACCTGAAACTGAAGAAGGTACCAACCGACGGCTACTGGGGATCGGTGTGGATGCAGGAGCCATTGAACGTGGTTACCTGGAACATGCGGCCAACCGCAAATTCGCAGATGGCAATTCAGTTTGGTCCTAATGGGAACTGGAATGATACCTACTGGAACAATGCGAGAATGGGTGAATTGCTGAGCCTGTCACTGGCGGAAACCGACCTCGATAAACGTCACGCCCTGTACTGCGAAATGCAGACCCTGATCCACGAGGGGAGTGGCATGGTCATTCCGGCCTTCTCCAACATCAACGACGGTGTTGCCGATAACATCATGGGTATGCCGACCGTGCCGCTCGGCCAGCTCGGGGCCAGCGAATGGCCTGAATTCATCTGGCTTGCCTAACGAAGTTTCTCCAAAACTCCTCGCTTTTTGGGTTCCTGCATCGCCTCGCGCGCTGCAGGTTTTTTTATGATGAGGAGAGGTTAGTCACGTCCCTCGCGAAGCGAAGGCCTTCAATAGCGGTTTGGATCGCAGGATTGTCCTGCTCTGACCTGGGATAAACCAGGTTGATCGGGGTTTTTAGAATCGGTGCATTTTCGACCCGGTGCAGTAGCCCCTTCGCGATCAGGGGTCCAGCATCCCTGTCGATGAAATAACCGCAGCCGCCGTGGGCCAGGATGTGGTTTATGCCGACGGCTGTGGCGCCTACCGAGAATCGAAAATTGGTCAATTTGGGAAACAACAGGTTGTGCTCCGCCCTGAATACCTCGCCCCAATCCATGTAGATGTAATCGCAAAGAGATTCGATATCCTGTTGTTCCGCCGAGGTCGAAACCAACACCAGTGCTTCTTCCCTGAACTTTTCGATGATAACGTCGGATCCATACTGCACCTGAAACACCAATGCCAGGTCGAGTAGACCATCGCGTAATTGCTGCATTATTTTGTCGGAATACTCCGCAATAACGTTGGTTGCAATTTGCGGCGCATTTTCCTCCATCCAGGTCAACCAGGGCATCAGAATGCTCGACCACTGATCATATTGCATCCCCAGGGATATCGAAGTTTGTACTTCCTGCGGCAACGAAGCCTCCTGCCGCGCCTGTTCCCATGCATGCACTACCGTCGCCGCCCTGCGCTGGAAATGCTGGCCGCTCGCGGTGAGGCTGATGCCCTTGCGGTCACGAATAAACAACGGGCCCCTCAAACGATCTTCCAGGGTCTTGATACGCGCGCTAATGGTCGATTGGGTAACATGAAGTTTTTCCGCGGCATCCTGGAAGCTACCGGTTTCTGCCACTTCGAGGAATGCTCGGATATGTTCGATGTTCATTGCTATATGCCTGTATATCGATTTTTTCGATACTGCAGGTTGCAATAATCACCTGTCAAGCGTTTAGGTGGCCCGGCTCCACAGCGCAAAGCAGCAAGCCGAATCATGCACGTCCGTCGATGCTGCGGAGGCAGCCTGACCGAGTTAACCCGTGCGCCTTTTTCAATAACATGCCCGACCCCGGGTTTTGTATTGAATTTTCTCGTTTGTCTGGCGCGCTGATTTCAACGATCTTAATGCTCACCCGCAATAGTCGCTGTGCGACCCCAGTAAAACAGAGGAATATCAATAAAATGAATCAAGTTAATCTGGCTACCCATCCTCTATGGATGGAACTCGATTTCGAAGCGCTTCACAGTAATTTTCAGGAAGTCAAAAAACGCGTTGGCGAAGAAGTTAAACTCATGGCCTCGATCAAGGCAAACGCCTACGGCCACGGGGTTGTAGAGGTCGCCGCCGCATTGGCCGAGTATGGCGTGGATTACTTCGCTACGGCCTCGTACAGCGATGCCATGCGCGTAAGGGAATCGGGTAACACCACCCCGATAGTGATGTTTGGCGGTAACTTGCCTGAGGGCATAACCGACCATCTCCGTCACGACCTGATCCCGAGCATTTACAACATGGAAACGGCGCAGCGTATCTCGGCAGCGGTCGACCGTCCGACAAGGGTATTCCTGAAGGTCGATATCGGCCTCGGTCGTCTCGGCGTTCCAGTCAACCAGGCGGTAGCCTTCGCCAGCCAGGCCAGGGAATTGCCGAACATTGTGCTCGAGGGAATTTATACGCACATCTCCTTCCACAATGACGAAACCCGGGCCTACGCGCAGGAACGTCTGCCAACCTTCTATCGAATGCTGGAGCAGATGTCTGCGGCCGGAATAGACATACCCGTGGCGCAGGCGCTGGACAGTGGCTTTATCCTGCAAAACTGGCATGACGACCTGAGCGCGGTCTGTCCGGGTCATGTGTTGTATGGCATATCGCCCTGTATTCCGGATTACCTGGAGATGGCGCCATTTAAACCGGTACTGAAGGCGATCAAGGCACAGTTGATCCATGTCGCGCATCATCCCGAAGAAGGTCCGGCGTCCGGGGCCTGCTGGTATCATCGCAATCGCAGGGGCGATACCACGGGTGTCATTCCCTTCGGCATGTACGATGGTTACCGCAAACCGCCCGTCGGGGAAACCGTTGAAGTCCTGTTTCGTGGCCGGCGCATACCAGTACTTGGCGTTTCGCTTGAATACACCGTGGTCGATCTGGCCGATTTCGACGACGCCGAAGTGGGAGAGGAAATTACCATCGTCGGCAGTAACGGAAATGACCATATCGCCATCGAGGAAGCGGCGGCATGGCTGAAAATCAGCCCACTTGAATTCCTGATGTCGCTAAACGGGCGCCTGCCACGGCAAATCCCTGCCGACCTGAAGGTGAAGGCAGCCTAGCCATGAATACCCGGGATCCAATAACCTTCGAATTGTTCAAGAGTTCGATTTTCTCAATTGCCGATGAAATGGCATTGACAATTTATCGAACTGCATACTCTAGCGTCATGCGCGACAGCATGGATTTTTCGACCGCGATTGCCGATGCTGACGGGAAACTGGTAGCGCAGGGTTTGACCCTGCCCTGTCACCTTGGCTCGATCCCGACAGCGCTAGAAGTAATCGTCGAGCGTTTCGCTGGCGATATGCAACCCGAAGATGTCTTTATCATGAACGACCCCTTCGATGGCGGCATGCATCTGCCGGATATCTTCATCTTCAAGCCGCTTTTTGTCGACGACCAACGACTGGGCTTCGCCGCCACGATCTGCCACCACACCGATGTCGGCGGCCGCGTAGCGGGTTCCAATGCTTCCGATTCGACCGAGATTTACCAGGAGGGCTTACGCATCCCTCCACTCAAGCTGTATGACGCGGGAAAGCGTAACGATACGATATTCGAGCTGATCGACAGAAACGTGCGCCTGCCGGACAAGGTCTTCGGCGATCTGCGCGCCCAGCTTGCCGCCTGCCATATTGCGGAAACACAATTTCTAGACCTTGTGGCACGCTACGGCAAAACCGAGGTCGGTGAATTTATGCAGGCAACCATCGACTATGCCGAACGTTTGACGCGATCTGCAATCGCGACACTGGACGATGGCGTTTTCAGCTTCGAGGACTGGATCGACGACGACGGTGTCGACCGCGATCAGCCCATCCGCCTGTATGTAACGGTAACCAAGCAGGGCGATGGCATCAAGGTAGACTGGAATGGCAGCAGCGACCAGGTCAGGGGCGCCATCAACAGCACCCTGTCCTTTACCAGGGCGGCATCGTACACCGCGATTCGATCGATCCTCGTCGGGGATATTCCCAACAACGAGGGCGTATTCCGCGCGATCGAGGTGATTGCGCCACCCGGCAGTATCGCAAACTGTGTCTTGCCTGCAGCGGTTGCCGCGCGCAGCCTCACCGGCTTTCGCATGCTCGATTGCATTTTCGGCGCCTTGTCGAAAATGGTTCCGGATAAGGTTTTTGCAGCCTCTGACGGAGGTAACTCGGGCGTTTGCATGGGAGGTTATAGCGACGATCGGAAACCCTTCATCTTCCTTGATTTTATATGCGGTAGTTGGGGTGGCAGACCCTGGGCGGATGGTCTTGAAGGTAATTCGAACATGTTCGCCAACATGGCGGCACAGTCGATCGAGCTGGCAGAAGCCGAGAATCCGATAAAGATATTAAGCTCCGAGTTTGTCACCGACGGCGCCGGCCCGGGCAAATTTCGGGGTGGCGTTCCCTATCGTCGCGACTATCAACTTCTCGAGAGTGAAGCCACGCTGCAGGTGCGTTCGGATCGTCGTCGTATCAGGCCTTACGGACTCTACGGCGGTTGGCCAGGAAGCCCCTCGGCTAACTGGCTTAACCCGGCTACCGAGAATTGTGAACTGCCATCCAAGTTGACCCAAACAATCAGGAGAGGTGATGTGTTTCGTCACCAGCTGGCGGGCGGTGGCGGCTGGGGAGACCCGCTGCAGCGCGACCCTGAAAAGGTATTGGCGGACGTCAGAAATGAAATGGTCAGTAAAGTCAGCGCGCGTGAAGACTATGGCGTAGCCGTGAACACCAAAAAATGGCAGGTAGATTGGGAAACCACCGACATGCTGCGCCAGGAACTTCGAGTGTTACGAGAAGCGTTTCCATTGTCAGGTGAAGAATGGAAGACCATAACGAACCGGACTGCAGGCGCAAGATAATTTGCCGTGTTAAGGCTGCCAATCGGGATAGCGTCATTATCAAGGGGGGATGATCTGTCATGGAAAATATTCAAATTGGTGTCGATATTGGGGGCACTTTTACCGATATCGTCTTCATGTCCCCGGCGTTGGGACTGCGCACCAGAAAGGTGCTGTCGAGCGTCGATGACTATGCACGCGCCATCGCCGAAGGATTGATCGAGGTTTTCGACGAGACTGGTATCAGCGCCTCGGATATCGAGCAGTTCCGGCATGGAACCACCATCGGCTCTAACGCGATTCTCGAACAGAAAGGCGCCCTGACCGGGCTCATAACCACCAGGGGGTTTCGTGATGTTCTGGAAATCGGCGCACTGCGAATGCCCCGGCTTTACGACATAGCCTGGGAAAAACCCAAACCCCTGGTTGAACGCTTCTTGCGCGTCGTCGTCGATGAACGCATCGATGCACAGGGCAATGTCGAGCGAGCACTCGACCCGGCCAGTGCCGAGGCTGCGATCGATACCCTGTTAGCACAAGGCGTCGAAGCGATAGCGGTCTGTTTACTCAATTCCTACGCTAACCCGATTCACGAGCGGGAGCTGAAGCAGCTCATTCAGCGCAAGGCGCCACAGATGTCCTGTTGCATCAGCTTCGAAGTCATTCCCGAGATCAGGGAGTATGAACGCACCTCCACCACGGTGATCAACGCCTACGTCATGCCGGTAGTGGCGAGTTACCTGCAACAGATGCGGCGTGAACTCGATCGCATCGAGGTCGCTGCACCCATTTTACTAATGCAGTCAAACGGTGGCTTGATTCCAGCGACAACTGCCGAGAAGCTGCCCTGTAATATTATCGAATCGGGTCCAGCGAGTGGTGTCGTCGGCAGCCAGGCTCTCTCTCGCAAGATGAACCTCGCCAACATCATCACCTTTGACATGGGCGGCACGACGGCGAAGGCTTCATTGATCGAAGATGGCCGTTTCACGCGTTCGCTCGAATACCAGGTTGGTGGCGGCATTATGGCTGGCTCGCGTCTAATGACCGGTGGTGGTTACAGCCTCAAGGTACCGGCGATTGATTTGGCCGAGGTTGGCGCCGGCGGTGGTTCGATCGTCTGGATCGACGCCGGCAGATCAATGCAGATCGGGCCCGAGAGCGCTGGCTCAACGCCCGGCCCGGTTTGCTATGACCGCGGCGGCGAGTTACCCACGATAACAGATGCCAACCTGGTGCTCGGCTACATCAATCCTCGATACCTGGTCGGCGGTGCGCTATCACTGAACGCGACCCGGGCGCGGCAGATTTTTGCAAAGCATATCGCAACTCCGCTCGGCCTCGAATTGGCCCATGCCGCGTACGCCGCACATCGCATCGCAATTGCAAACATGATCAGGGCAATCAGCTCTGTTTCCAGTGAAAGGGGGCGCGACCCGCGTGACTATACGCTGTTCCCGTTTGGTGGTAACGGACCACTGTTCGCGTCGGGCATAGCGCGTGAACTGGGCATGAGGAAAATAGTGGTGCCACCCTGTTCAGGCGTATTTTCTGCCTGCGGGCTGCTTTATTCCGAAGTCGAACATCACTATACGCGTACCTTCCGGCGCGTCATGAACGATGCCGATCCCGATGAAATCAACAGAGTCTGGGAATCGATGGCGCAAGAGGCGAACACTCAACTGGAATCCGAAGGCTTCAACCGGAATCAGATCAGAATGCAGCGTAGCGCCCAACTTCGCTACCAGGGGCAGAGCTTCGAGTTATCCGTGCCAGTCTCCAATGGCAAGCTCGGGCGGGAATCGCTACTGTCGATCGCGGAATCTTTTGGCAAGGAACACGAACGCACCTACGGTCATCGTGGCCGGCCCAACGAAATGGTTGAACTGGTGAACCTGCAGCTGATTGGTCAGGGTCTCAGCGAGCATTCCGCGGTTCCGGACAAAATACTTGGGGAGGCAGTCAGCCACCTGGCCGAGTCCGAAACACGCGAGGCTTATTTCGGTCCCGAGCGAGGCTGGTTCAACACCCCGGTGGTCGCTCGAACGGATCTGCATACCACGCGCCAGGGGCCTCTGATCGTCGAGGAGTACGATGCCACTTGCGTCATTCCGCCCGACGCCAGCGCCAGCCTCGACGGTTTTGGCAATATCCTCATCGAATTGCTTACCGAGTCAGCTGGCAAGCAAGCCCGATTGACAAGGCAATGAGACAGGCCCTCGGCCGGGAGCGCGCGGCGCGGCGCCAGTCACGTTTAAAGGCATCGTTGCGGCAATGCCCCTTCCTGACCAGTAACATTCCCCCGGTCAATCTTTTATCAGACGAGGGATTGAGCACCCTCGAAGATCACGCCCTTACCCTGTTACGGGATATCGGCATGGACTTTGTTGGTGATCGTGAAACTCTGGAGCTGTGGCACGATGCGGGCGCGGATGTCGCCGGAGAACGGGTGCGATTCCCGGACGGGTTGATTCGCGAGCTGTGCCGTTTTGCGCCAAAACAGTTTACCTACCACGCGAGAAACCCGAAGTGCAGCGTGGAAATCGGGGGCAGACACGTGGTGCTGGCGCCGATTCACGGCGCGCCATTCGTACATGATATCGAGCGCGGGCGACGCTATGGTACGATTCAGGATTGCGACGACTTCGCCAGGCTGGCGCAAAGCTCACCCTGGTTGCAGCACGCCGGCGGGACAGGGGTCGAGCCGGTAGATCTGCCCGTGGATACCCGCCACCTCGATATTCAGTATGGTGTAATCCGCTATACCGATAAACCCTACTTTGGAGCGGTATCCTCGGAGCAGAGCAGCCTCGACAGCATCGAAATGTCACGCATTGTTTTCGGCAGGGAATTCGTCAATGACAATGTCGTGGTTATGGCCTGTTTGAACTCTGCATCCCCACTGGTATGGGATGGAACCATGCTGGCGCCCTTGAAGGCATACGCGCGCAACGGCCAGGCGCTGAAAATCACCCCCTTCACGATGGCCGGTGCATCCTCGCCGGTAACGCTCGCCGGCACCCTCATACAGATCTACGCCGAGGCCGTTACCGGCATCGCCCTTGCGCAACTGGTGCATAAGGGTACGCCAGTCATCTTCGGCAACTTTGGCACCCCGATCGACATGCAGTCGGGGGCGCCCACTTTCGGCGGGCCGGAGGCAGCATTGTTACAGCTCGCGGCAGGACAGCTCGCACGTCGGCTGGGAGTGCCTTATCGTTCGGCGGGCTGCTATACCTCATCCAAGGTTGCAGATGCCCAATCGGGGATGGAATCGGCGCTGAGTATCCTGCCGGCGATCTTCGCCGGTAGTAACATGATGCAGGGTTGCGCGGGTTGGCTGGAAGGCGGGCTGGTAAACAGCTACGAAAAATTCATCCAGGACGAAGAGTTGCTGGGAGCGATTGCGGTCATTACACGGGGGATAGGAATGCAACAGGATGACCTGGCGATGGATGCTTTCGACGAAGTCGGCCCGGCAAATCACTTTCTCGGTTGCGCGCATACCCAACGCCACTTTTTAACAGCGGTTCATCGCTCCGCCATCGTCGACAATAACTCCTTTGAGCAGTGGCAGGCAGAGGGCGGACTCGATTCAATTCAGCGAGCAAATCTGGCCTGGAAGAAACGGCTGCGGGAATTCGAAGCGCCGTCCATGGACCCAGCCATCGAAGAAGAGCTCGAGGCCTTCATGGCAAAGCGAAAGCAAAAATAATTCAGGCTAGATCGAAGCGAATACTGACGCGCAGGCCGCCGAGTTCCGATTCGCCCAACTGCATCTGGCCCGAATGACTCTGCGCGATGGTCTTGACGATAGACAGGCCGAGACCGGCGCCACTGGTATTGGTATTGGTATTGGCGGCCCGGAAAAAACGCCCCGGTGCCTTTTCACGCTGCGCCACATCGAGGCCCGGCCCGGAGTCATCCACGGCCAGCAGCAGTTCGCTACCCTTTTGATGGCAACTCACTCGCACACGGGATTCGCGGGGACAGTGGAGAATGGCATTGTCGACCAGGTTCGATAGCAGGCTCTCGAGCAAGGGCTCCGATCCCTTGATCCGGCATTGGGTTGCGGATGATTGCGTCTCAAGCGTGATCGACTTTGCGGCGGCCTGCGACTGACGTGAGTCCACGACACGTGTGCAGACCTGCGCCAGGTCTACCCATTCGAATTCACTAACGATATCGGGATTCTCGAAATGACTGAGCACGAGCAACTGCGAGACCAGGTGGGTGAGTCGCTTGATGCTGAGCTTCATGCTTTGCAGCGATTCGATGGCCTCGGTCTCGCTCGACTCCTCGATCGCGTTGTCGACGTTGATCAATAGCGACGCCAACGGGTTACGCATTTCGTGCGAGGCGTCGCTGACGAAGCGGCGCTCGCGCAGGTAGGCGGCATCGAGGTCGCCGATCATCTGGTTGAGGGCATCCACCAGCGGGCTGATTTCCTTCGGCACGCCTGCGACATCGATGCTTTTCAAGTGCTTCAGATCCTGTTGCAGCACCTGGTCGGTGACCGCCTGCAGCGGCTTCAGCGCGACCCCGATGATTTGCCACAACAACCACAACACCAGTGGCAACAGCAAGATTAACGGCAACAGCAATCCCCCGCCGATGTACTCCGTTATCTCTTCGCGAATGCCACTGCGCTCGCCGACGACAATGAGCAAATCATCATGTGTGGATCCAAGCGCGAAGGTGAACCACTTCTTTCCCTCGTACTCGAACTCGGAAAATCCGGCATCGAGGTCCTCGTGCGGGAACTCGGGCGCCTCGCGCGAATGCAGCAACATCTTGCCGTTTCCATCGAGGACGGCGAAAAAGAGCTTTCTTTCGTACTCGTGAGCTTCGGGCCCACGCTCGAGTGCGCGCTTCAGCTGACGTCGATTGGTCTCGATCGCTTCACGCGATATCAAGCCGTCGAGGATGCGCGCCGTCTGCACCAGCGAAGCGCTGAAGACTTCGTCGGCCTCGTGTGACGTACCCTGGTAAATGGCGATACCGGAAGATGCGGTCATCAACAACAGCGTAACCACCACGTACCAGGTCAGGCGTTTGCGCAATGAACGACTAGCCTTCATATCTCACCGATTTCCAGTTTGTAGCCAATGCCGCGTACAGTCTTGATCAGCTTGCTATCGAGTTTCTTGCGCAGGTGATGGATGTGTACTTCGAGCGCATTGCTTTCGACGCCTTCATCCCAGCCGTATAGCGCCTCTTCCAGTTGCCCTCGTGCGAGCACCTGGCCGGGCTTATTGACGAATTCGCACAAAACCACGAACTCGCGCCGG
>Ga0164315_10001398_pt1 | contig 18139 bp, 16 predicted proteins | sample GuaBasSedimGuay6_FD_113737 | JGI IMG/M metagenome (GOLD analysis project Ga0164315, IMG submission 113737) | Subseafloor sediment microbial communities from Guaymas Basin, Gulf of California, Mexico - Guay6, Core 4569-2, 0-3 cm | ecosystem: Environmental > Aquatic > Marine > Hydrothermal vents...
CGGCGGATATTCCCTGGATAAACCGAGGAGCTCTTATGCTTCCGGATTTTTCCATATTGGAGGATGACGGAACCGATCTTGTGGCCTCGGGGTTGTTTCTCAGAGATGAAAATGGGCTCACAATTCAGGCGAATCTGTACGATGTCCGTAATGAAACAATCAAAGCGGGAGTCCGCTGGTCCGGCACTGTGGGACTGGATATATTTGATGCGGTTCATGAAATCTCCGCATCTTTTGAAAAAGAAGTGGACCGGGTATTACCTGAGGCTGGTAAAACACTGATTACCCGGCAGGAAACTATTTTCACCGGAAGCTCTGATGATGAGCGGCTTCTGGCGGGTAGAAGGGTAATACAAGCCCGGCAAACATGGCGGCATCTGCTTTCAATTGATATTGGTGTACCTGTCATTGATGAAGAAATTACCCTTGATAATGGAAGTGAATTGAGTACTTTCAGTGGAAGATTCGGCGGCTCTTCGTTTACTGCGGGTATGGAATGGGAATGGCTTGGGAATGGGGATTATCTGGGTACCATGGCCGGTTTCAGAATTATCAATGCTGAAAAATATTCAGAGCCTGCAACGGAAGATCGTTTTACAGATTACATGTTATACGGAGCAGCCCGTCTCAATTTGAGAGCTTCCCGATCTGATTTGTATTTCGGTCTTGGCAGTGGTTTGTCCTTTTCTCCCAAGGAGTCTTACACAGTCAGTACTCCTTCTGTTATCAGCGATGAAATTGGCCCTTTTCTCAGCTTATCAGCAAGAATGGATTTGGGATTCAGAGGCTATATGAATCAGCGTGCTGCAGCCCGGCCTGTATTCTGGTCTCTCAAAATGTACCTGTCCCTTTATGAGTACAGGTTCGATCTTGCCGGGGACGGGAATAACGGAAGAGTTCCCGTCAATTTCGGGATATGTATTGGAATGGGTATGGGGCTATGAAAGCAAGTTTTACTGCAGTAATACTGATACTTTCAGCACTGAATCTCTGTGCCAATGAAGATAATTCCATCCCCAGGCGAATTCGTTTTGAACTGGAAATCACAGAAGGCGCTCCGGAGTATCTGAGCATGACAGCTGAAATCCTCTTTGCTGAAATTGCCGCCCGGAATACTGTAATACCCATAGAACACGAGGATGGACGTGTAGACCTCATTCATATCACAGCGGATGATTCGAAACTAACCTTCAGTCTTACAGCAGAGGGTACTGACTTGTTAAGCGAATCTTTTTCATTGGTTGATTTGACAAATCTGGAGGATCTGGAAACTGCCTGCAGTCAGGTAGCCGAGGTCTGGGCCTCTTATCTTGGTCTAATCGAACCTGATGTTCAGGAACTTGTCGTGCGGCAGGAACGGAAGATGACCGATGAGATTGCTCTGGAACGTTCCCTGGCTTCTCCGTTTCAAATGGTTCTGTACAGCCCTGCTTTCCGGGTGAAACCATTTACCAGCAATTCGTATGGAGGCAGCCATCTGGGATTGATGCCGATTGTATTTGACTTTCAATGGTTTATAAATTCCAATATCGGTATCAGTTTTTCCATGTATCTGGAGTATAGTTCCTTCTATCAATTTGGCGAATCAGACACTAACGAACAGAATCTATTTTTATTGCCGGGGATTGGTTTTATATACAGAACGATAGGTAGGCTTTCGGGAGAATTCTCTGCAGGATATTATTTCGGCCCTGTGCAAATGACGGCAGGAGGCGACATTCCGGAGTTTGCTCTGCTTGCCGGGGATGTCATCTGGATTACAACCTCCATGCTTGATTTTCATCTGGCCTTGTCATGGAATTTTACAAACCGCTTTTCAATTAAGATGAAGACAGGACTTTCTTTTCTGATTGATAACCGGTGGGGTAGCTACAATTCTGAGCCTGTTGTCATGGTACAGCTCGGATCCGGGTATCGCTGGTAGCTCAGCCCCTATTGACTCCTACCTGCCAAACCGGGGCATTATGCGATTCCAAGGAGCCCCCTTATCCATATTGATAAACCGCATCCTAAAGCTCTCAAACCCTTTAATCCGGGTAAAAGCCCTTTCTACTACGGCTGGATAATTGCAGCTGTCGGAACCCTGGGTCTTCTCTTCAGTATCCCGGGACAAACCATGGGAGTATCTGTTTTTACAGATCATCTGATTAAAGCTCTCGGTCTCACACGTCTGAGAATTTCCACCGCCTATATGGCGGGCACTCTTTTCAGCGCCCTGCTGATGACCAGGGCCGGCCGTCTCTACGACCGCCTGGGGGCCCGGACCACCGCTTCAGCTGCCGTCATTTTTCTCGCTTTCTGTCTTCTCTACTTCACCCGTGTTGATAAAACCGCCGTACTGTTTTCTCATTTTATGGGGGGCAGTCCTGCCGCATCGGGAATTGCCGGGTTCACCGTTACCGCTATCGGATTCTTTGGAATCCGTTTTTTCGGTCAGGGGGTTCTTACTTTAGTTTCCAGAACTATGGTGATGCGGTGGTTTGAAGAACGCCGGGGTCGGGTTGGGGCGTACATGGGAATAGCCACTGCTGCGGGGTTCTCATATGCTCCGAGGATTCTTCAATTCGTTATTGACGGCAAAGGATGGCGGGGTGCTCTGGGTTTTCTGGCCCTGCTGCTTCTGGCTATTGCCCTTCCCATGATTCTGCTTTTTTTCCGGGATACGCCCGAACGCTGCGGTATGAAGGTTGAACAGGGACTTCGGCCGTTGAAAATCCATAAAGAACGGCATAACCGTAAAACCGCCGATGCAACACTCAAAGAAGCCCGGCACGATTTACGGTATTGGGCCTATGCCTTCATGCTCTCCTGGTGGTCGCTTTATAATACCGCTTTTACCTTTCATATTGTAGATATTTTTGCCACCCGGGGATTTGATGCGGTCCAGGCTGTTTCAATCTTTCTGCCTATTACAATTATTTCAGTAATATTCAATTTCCTGGGCAGCTGGGCCAGTGATGCTATGGATCTCCCGCCCCTTTATTTTCTGGCCCTGATTGGTATGGCAGCCGGCGGAGCTGCTATTCTAAGTCCGGATGCCGGCTGGTCGAAGGCGGTTCTGATTGCCGGATTCGGCATATCAAACGGACTCTGGTCTGTTCTCAACAACGTCGGTTGGCCCCGGCTCTTCGGCCGGGAACATCTGGGTGCAATCTCCGGATCGGTTATGAGTTTTATTGTTGCCGGAAGTGCCCTCGGTCCCTGGATATTCAGCTCCCTCCTCAATGCGGATTCCGGTTACATCCGTGCCGGATTGCTGGGAGTTCTCGGGCCGTCTGTTCTGATAATCTTCGGTATTTTTGCCTTTTACAGACGTAAACTCACCTCTGGCGCCGGTCGGTAAAAGCTGTTTTTTGTACAGATCCATGCTATACTAAATAATCATCAGAGGTTGACATAAGAATTTATCAAATAGAGGTGGTTTTTATGAAAATAACTATCGTTATTGTCCTTTTCCTTTCAGTCGTTCTATCGGGCTGTGTTTCGTTTGAAGATATGCTGTTTGATGAGTTCCACAAAAATGGAAATGAATCTTCGAGCACAACCGGAAATGCAGACTCCGGGGCAGCTCAGAAGGCGGATTCATCCGGGAGCGGAGCTCCCTCTTCCGGACCTCAATGGAATCAGCTCATGGTTTCTCAGGCCCAGATGGCTTTCAGCTTTGCGTTCTCGGCTGGAGGAATGTGGGCCGGACAGGTGGGGTATAAACCCGGAGAGTTTACCAAGTTTGAATGGACCATGAAGGGTGAAGATTCAATTGTTATAGAGCGGGCATTCTTGAAAGAACTAGAAAATGGAAATCAATGGTGGAGAGTCTCCTGGAAAGATTCTGAAGGCCTTTGGGTCTGGGAATCACTGATCGATACTCAGAACAGTCAGATGCTTCGAATGCGTGCCAGGGATACTGACGGTAATGAAGGAGAGGTACCGGTAAGCGGTGAATCGGTGTACATGTCGGCTACGGAATTGACAAGGGAGAGTGTTCAAGGGGCTACGGTGGATAAGGGCAAGGTGGATGTCCCGGCCGGGAGATTCCAGGCCGATCATGTAGTATATTTGGCAGGTTCCGGCGGAGGACAGATTGAGTTCTGGCTTGCACCGCAAATCCCCGGTGGAGTTGTTAAGTATCTGATAAGCCAATCGGGTGAAGGGGTGCTCTGGGACAGTCAGCTTACCGAGTATGGGAAAAAGGCTGAAACGATACTGAACTCCTATTAGGAATGTGGGGGGCTTGCTGATATCTGGCACAGTACAGCCCCTATCCGCATCTATTGATATCGTGTTAGTCTTCCGTGCGGACTATAGCCGACCGTCTTATTTTTACGAATACTTCGATTATCCCGCCCTATATATATTTACAAGGAAAAATACGTTATCGCCGTCGGCCGTGATACGTTATATGCAATCAATCAAGATGCAAGAGAACTCAACAAAAACACCTGTCGGTGTAAAGTTCACCGACCTCGGTCTGTCCGAGCCCCTGCTTAAAGCGGTGGCCGGACAGGGTTATGAAACCCCCACTCCCATACAGGCAGAAGCCATCCCTGCGGTCCTGGCGGGCCGGGATGTGATGGCTGCGGCCCAGACGGGAACCGGTAAAACAGCCGGATTCACCCTGCCCCTGCTTCATCTGCTCACCGAAGACAGGCCTCTGCCCCGGTTCAGTGGACATCGGCCGGTGCGCTGCCTGATTGTTACTCCCACCCGGGAACTGGCAGCCCAGGTGGAGGAAAGTGTGAAAACCTACGGCGGACATCTGCCCTTGCGCACAGCTGTTGTCTTCGGCGGAGTGAACATTAAACCTCAGATTAACAAGCTGCGCCACGGCGTGGATATTCTGGTGGCCACTCCCGGCCGTCTGCTGGATCTCTACGGCCAGGGCGCGGTTCGATTCGACAAGCTGGAAGCTCTGGTTCTGGATGAAGCCGACCGCATGCTGGACATGGGCTTTATTCACGACATTAAAAAGATTCTGGCTGTTCTTCCAAAGAGGCGTCAGAACCTGATGTTTTCCGCCACCTTCTCAGAAGAAATCCGGGAACTTGCCCGGGGGTTGGTGAACGATCCCATAGAGATTTCCGTATCTCCCCGGAACACCACCGTGGATACAGTCTCACAGCTGGTGTATCCCGTGGATAAGGGACGCAAAACCGACCTGTTGACTCATCTGATTGTCGAGGAGCAATGGTATCAGGCCCTGGTGTTCACCCGCACCAAGCACGGCGCAAACCGTCTGGCTCAGAAGCTGGAAAAAAGCGGTATCGGTGCTATAGCTATTCATGGCAATAAGAGTCAGAACGCCCGGACCCGGGCTCTGGCGGATTTTAAAGCCGGTAAAACTCAGATTCTGGTGGCTACGGATATTGCAGCTCGTGGGTTGGATATCAACGATCTGCCTCATGTTGTTAATTTTGACCTCCCTAACGTCCCCGAGGATTATGTTCACCGCATCGGACGGACCGGCCGGGCCGGAAAAGAAGGGCAGGCCCTCTCCCTGGTTTGTGCTGAAGAGTCCCGGATGCTCCGTGATATCGAGAAGCTTATCCGTAAGAGTGTTGAACGCCGGACGGTTAGCGGTTTTGAGCCTTTAGAAGAGCTGAACGTCGCTCACCCCGGCCCCAAAATGGGCGGAGGCCGTCCGGGAGGAAGACCCGGTGGACGTCCCGGTGGTGGTGGACGGCGCCGAAGCGGCAACAGAAATAGCCGGCCCCAGGGTGGCGGGAATCGTCAGCGCCGTAATAATTATTAGGAATTATTCCTAATAAATTGACAATTGCCCTTCCTGGCGTTAAATTCCTTATATAGAATATTTCATATACAAGGAGTGTCGTATGGATACGGATCAGGAACAAGTCGTTGTCTCAATGCCCCGGATCGGGGATAAAGCACCGGATTTTAAAGCTGTTACTACCCAGGGAGATATTAATTTCCCCGGGGATTACGCAGGGGATTGGGTGATTCTCTTCAGCCATCCTGCGGATTTCACGCCGGTTTGTACTACCGAGTTTATTACTTTTGCATCAATGCAGGATAAGTTTTCCGAAGCCGGATGCAGCCTGGTGGGTCTTTCGATCGATGGTCTTTACAGTCATATTGCCTGGTTGCGGACGATACAGGACAAGATTGAATACCGTGGTCATAAAAATATGGAAGTCAAGTTTCCTCTGATTGAAGATATCACCATGGAGGTAGCAAAGAAATACGGAATGATTCAGCCAGGTGAAGATACCACCAAGGCGGTTCGAGCCGTATTTTTTATCGATCCCAAAGGGATTATACGTACTATTATTTATTACCCTCTGAGTCTGGGTAGGAACTTTGATGAACTTTACAGAGTTCTTATTGCACTGAAAGCGGCAGATGAATTCGGAGTAGCCACCCCTGCGGATTGGCAGCCGGGTGATGATGTTATTATCGGGCCTGCCGGTTCCTGCGGTTCTGCCAAAGACCGAATGGATGGAAAAGAAGATATGAAGTGCCAGGACTGGTTTTTCTGTTCCCGGAAGATTGATAAAGATACGATTTTAAAGAAAGTTCTGAAAAAGTGATGTCTGACCGGTAATTGTCCAGAATGGGATGCTTACCGGTTATTTTTTTCACTTTTTGTACGGTTTTTCTCCTAGTGGCCCCAGAGGTCAGTAAAAACAGGAGTATTCTACTAGACAATTACTTCCAAACAGATTATTGTTGTCGCAAACCATAGGACCGGTGTTGTTCAATTGCCGGCCGTTGCATTGTGAATTTTGAGAAATTAGAGTATTTGAAACCGGTCAGTCCGGTCTTGCCCCTCTTCCTTCCTTTTCCGTTACAACAGCTTACATCGAACAATATCTCATCTATGAGTTCAAAGCATTCAGGAGTATATAATGCCTAAGAAAATCTATGTCGGAAACCTCAGTTATTCCGTCGACGACCAGGAACTTGAAAATTTGTTCAGTGCACACGGAACTGTAACCAGTGCTCGTGTTATTATCGATCGCTACGACAACCGGTCCAAAGGATTCGGTTTTGTTGAAATGGAAGACGATGCAGCAGCACTAGCCGCTATCGAAGCCCTTAATGGATCCGACCAGGGCGGCCGTGAGCTCAAAGTGAGCGAAGCCCGAGAACGGAACGATCGCCCCCGTCGCGATTACTAGGGTTTGATTCATCAAGGCCGGTTTGCTCCGGTCTTGTAACCTTCGACTGTAGTTATGGAGGTAGAATCATGGGCCGAAATCATTACTCGTTCGAGAAACGACAACAGGAACTCAAGAAGAAGAAGAAGCGGGAAGAGAAGGCTCTGAAGAAGCAGGATAAGGATACGGGAACGTCGGATGACGCTGCTGAATACCTGGCTATGCTTCGTGGGGAGCCCTTCGGTGAAGATGCCGAAGAGGATGCGGACGAAGAGTCCGAAACCGCTGATTCAGAACCTGAAATTTCCTGACAGTTTACCGGCAGAGAGCGGTTTTCCGTTCCTGCCGGTTTCTTTTTTATCCACCTTATCTTCTTTTCTAAACTGAATTACTAGTAAAATTACTTAGAGATATTTTTTTATTGTTCCTCTATGATGAGCTCAGGTTATTTTGACAGCACTGTAGGGGTTTGTTGTATGGAAAGTAGAGTAAAAGGATACAGGGAACTTGCCGAGTTGGGTCGAAGAATCAGTTTCCTTGAATCCAAAAACAATATATCTCTGAATGAACGCAAAGAACTCGCAATCCTTGAACTGGCACGGGTGGTTGAGTTTAAAGATCTGGGTCGGACACTTATAGCCCGGGAAGGGTGAACGGGAGCCGTAACGCTCTCTCCTGCCAATACATCACTTAATTTGGTATTCCTCCGTTTCTCTGGCCGTTTTTGCTGTCGACGCTATCGTAGTCGGTAGCAGTTTCAGTTATCAGAAGGGCCGTTAAAAGTCAAAAAAAAACTACACCAAACAGGCATATATGATTTATCCTATAGGCCGCAACTTGAACCAGGACAGTCAGAGGAGAGCGCCATGAAGAGTGGAACAGTGAAAGAGGATCCGGGAGTTAATCTGGCTCGGGGTATTCTGGAAAAACATCAATTGATGCTGGAAAAGCCGGCAGTCGGCCGGGATCTGGAAAAATCTCAGGAATTGCTGATTCCCCTGCTTCAGGACATTCAGGATGCCTACGGCTATCTGCCCCCTCCTGTTCTCGAATGGGTGAGTAAGAAAACCGGAATCCCCATTTCCCGGATGTACGGTGTTATCACCTTTTATTCTCAGTTCTACCTGGAACCCAAGGGAAAACACACTATCAGGTGCTGCCAGGGTACGGCCTGTCACGTGAAAGGAAGTCAGGCCATCGGTGAAGCGATTGAAGAATATCTGGGCGTGAAAGACGGTGATACAACTGATGATATGCAGTTCACATTCGAGTCGGTTCAATGCCTCGGTACCTGTTTCCTTGCTCCGGTAATCATGATTGACAATGACTATTACGGTGAAATGACTCAGGGAAAAGTTAAAAAGGTTCTGGAGAGGTATTCAAAATCATGAGAGATAAAAAGCTGAAAAATTACGAAGATCTGAAAAGTCTTCATAAAGAGATAGATGAAGAAAAAAGTAAAGTGAAAAGCCGGGTGCTGGTCTGCATGACCGGCTGCCGGGCCAAGGGTGCTGAAGAACTGGCCAGAACATTCCGGGAGAAACTTGATGTTCCGGGAATGGAGGAAATTGAAGTTGTTGATGTGGGTTGCCATGGCCAGTGTTCCAGGGCTCCTTTGATTATGATTGAGCCTGAAGAACTGCTCTACGGTGATGTGAAGCCGAAGGATGTTGATGAGATAATTGAGGAAACCCTTATTAACGGCCGGGTGATACCCCGGCTTTGTGCGGAAGTGGAGGGTAGAGCGGCGGCCAAGGCTCCTGATATTCCTTTTTACAGCGGTCAGGAGCGGGATGTTCTGAAAAACTGCGGGAGAATAGATCCCCAGAAAATAGAAGATGCTGTGGCGGCGGGAAGCTATGATGCCGCGGCAAAAGCCCTGACTACCCTGTCTCCTGAAGATGTGATTACCATTGTTAAGGATTCGGGCCTCCGGGGCCGGGGGGGTGCAGGTTTCCCCACCGGATTGAAATGGGGCTTTGCACAACAGGCTGCGGGCAACGAGAAATACCTTATCTGTAACGCCGATGAAGGCGACCCCGGTGCTTTCATGGACCGGGCTCTTCTGGAGGGAACCCCCCACCAGGTGATTGAGGGTATGCTGATAGCAGCCTATGCAATCGGTGCCAATAACGGATTTATCTACGTTCGGGCCGAATATCCCATCGCCGTTGAGCATGTCACCATGGCTTTGGAACAGGCTCGAGAGTACGGTCTGCTCGGGAATAATATACTGAATTCGGGATTTGACTTTGATATTCAGTTACGAAAAGGTGCTGGTGCCTTTGTCTGCGGTGAAGAGACTGCACTCATTGCTTCTCTTGAAGGCAAACGGGGAATGCCCCGGCCCAGGCCGCCGTTCCCGGCGAATGCGGGATTCCGGGGGAAACCCACAAACATCAACAACGTGGAAACCCTGGCCAACATACCTCTGATAATTGAGGAAGGAAGTGAAGCTTTCCATGCCAAAGGGAATGAAGGCGGCCGGGGAACCAAGATTTTCGCACTGGCCGGCAAGGTAAAAGAAACCGGGCTGGTGGAAGTACCCATGGGTACGACTCTTCGGCAGATTGTTTTTGATGTCGGCGGAGGAGTTCCCGACGGACATACCTTCAAAGCCGCCCAGATCGGCGGACCTTCGGGAGGCTGTGTCCCCGCCCAGCATCTGGATCTGCCCCTGGATTATGAATCGGTAAAGGAAGTCGGGGCTATCATGGGTTCCGGTGGTCTTGTGGTTATGGACGACCGGACCTGTATGGTGGATGTGGCCCGGTTCTTCCTGGAGTTCACCCAGAAGGAATCCTGCGGGAAGTGTGTCCCCTGCCGTGTGGGGACTCGTCAGCTTGCCGATATTCTCAATAAAATCTGTGATGGAAAGGGTGAACCCAAAGACCTTAAGAAGCTGGAGAGTCTTGCCAAAGAAGTGAAAGCAGGATCTCTATGTGGTCTTGGTCAGACAGCTCCCAATCCCGTACTCACCACTCTGGAGTTTTTCCGTGATGAATACGAGGCGCATATCAACGAAAAGCGCTGCCCTGCCGGAGTCTGTAAGGAGCTGATATCATTCAGTATTACGGTGGATGACTGTATCGGATGCGGGTTGTGTAAGAAGGCATGTCCGGTTGATGCGATTACCGGAGATTCGAAGCAGCCTCATTTTATCGATCCTGATGCCTGTATCAAATGCGGAGCCTGCCACGAGGTTTGTCCGACAAACGCGGTGGTGATTTCATGAAAAATATAGAACTGACAATTGACGGAAAAATAGTAAGTGTAGAGCAGGGTAAATCCGTACTGGATGCGGCCCTGGAGAACGGAGTTGATATACCCCATATCTGCTACGACCCCAGACTCACCCCAACCGGGAGCTGCCGGCTCTGTCTGGTTGAGATTGAAGGTCAGCGGGGACTCCAAACTTCCTGCTCCCGGATAGCTGAAGAAGGCATGGTGGTTTCCACCGAGACAAAAGAAATTGCCAAGTCGAGAAAAAGCACTTTGGAACTGATGATAAGCGAGCACCGTATGGTGTGCGCCACCTGTGATGCCGATGGGGATTGTCTCCTCCAGGATTATGCCTACCGCTACCATGTGAATGAGGACAGGTTCCCGAAAATTAAACCCAAAGTTAAAGTTCCGAACTTCACCAACTACCACAAGGCCATTCAGTACGATCCTACCAAATGTGTCCGCTGTATGCGCTGTGTGAAAATCTGTGAAGAAGTTCAGGGGGCCAACGCCATTACACTCAGGGAACGGGCCGGTCAGGTTCTGGTTACCACCGCATTCAACACAGATCTGAGGGATTCCAGCTGTGAAAGCTGCGGTCAGTGTGTGGGAGTCTGCCCTGTAGGCGCCATGACCAATAAACCGGCGGTTAAACTGGGCAAGGTGAAGGATCTGGAGAAGGTTCTCACCACCTGTGTGTACTGCGGTGTCGGCTGTCAGCTTGAACTGAATGTGGACAGGAAGAATAACCGTCTGGTTAAGGTTACCAGTACTCCGGGAATTATTCCCAATGACGGGAATACCTGTGTGAAGGGCCGTTTCGGTATGGATTTTATCGGCAGCCCTGAGCGCCTGACTCATCCTTTAATCAAGGAGAATGGCGAGTTCCGCAAAGCAAGCTGGGATGAAGCTCTCTCTCTGGTGGTTTCAAAACTCAGTTCCTTGAAGGCTGAATTCGGTCCGGATGCCCTGGCATCGTTCAGCTCTGCGAAAACCACCAACGAAGATAACTATGTGATGCAGAGGTTTACCCGGGCTGTTCTGGGAACCAATAATATTGACCACTGTGCCCGTCTCTGTCATGCCTCCACCGTTACCGGTCTGGCAAAGTCTTTCGGCAGCGGTGCCATGACCAACAGTATTGCTGAAATCCGCAAAGCTCCGGTTATCTTCGTCATTGGATCCAACACCACCGAGAATCATCCGGTTATCGGTATCACAATACGCCAGGCTGTCCGATCAGGGGATACACAGCTGATTCTGGCCGACCCCCGAAAAATCTCTCTCTCCGGGGATGCCGGTATTTACATGCAGCATAAGCCGGGGACGGATGTAGCACTGGTGAATGCCATGATGAACGTGATTATTTCCGAAGGTCTGGAAGACAAGGAATTCATCGAAACCCGCACTGAAGATTACGATCTTGTGCGGAAAGCGGTGGAGAGATTCACCCCGGAGATGGCGGCTGGAATCTGCGGCGTATCGGCGAAAAGTATCCGGGAGTCGGCTCGGATTTATGCCAAAGCATCTGCCGCTTCAATTATTTATTCCATGGGTATTACCCAGCATGCTACGGGAACCGATAACGTTCTGTCTCTGGCGAATCTGGCCATGCTTACCGGAAATGTTGGTAAGGAAAACGCCGGTGTGAACCCCTTGAGGGGTCAGAATAACGTCCAGGGGGCCTGTGACATGGGAGCCCTGCCGGATGTTTATCCGGGGTATCAGAAGGTGGATCTCCCGGAAGCTCAGGCGAAATTCCAGAAAGCCTGGAATGCCGAACTTTCCATCAAACCAGGGCTCACCGTCGTAGAAATTATGCATGCCGCCGAGGCGAAAGAGATTCGGGGTATCTACATCGTGGGAGAAAATCCTATGCTCAGCGATCCGGATCTGAACCATGTGCGTCAAGCCTTAACAGCTCTGGACTTCCTGGTGGTACAGGATATCTTTCTTACCGAGACGGCGGAGCTTGCGGATGTGGTATTACCGGCAACCAGTTTCGCCGAGAAGGATGGAACTTTCACCAACACCGAGAGGAGAGTTCAGCGGGTACGCAAGGCTCTGGATCCTCCCGGGGAGGCCAGGGAAGACTGGCGGGTTATCTGTGATGTAGCTAATAGAATGGGATACGAGATGGATTTTGAAGATGCCTCGGCCATTCAGGATGAAATTGCTTCTCTCGCTCCCATCTACGGGGGAATCACCTACGACCGGCTCACCGGAGTCGGATTGCAATGGCCCTGTCATGACAAGAATCATCCGGGAACTAAATTCCTGCATTCTAAAAAATTCTCACGGGGAAAGGGCAAGTTCTACCAGGTGGATTATATCCCGCCTCAGGAACTTCCTGATGAAGAATACCCCTTTATCCTTACCACCGGACGGATGCTGGAACACTGGCATACCGGAACTATGACCCGGCGGAGCAAGGTTCTGGACTATCTGGAACCCGAAGGTTTTATTGAATTGAATCCCGAGGATGCAGTGAAACTTGGAGTCAGTGAAGGCGGAGTTCTTAAAGTGAAGTCCCGGCGGGGAGAAATCGATGTTCCGGCGAGGATTACCGAAAAGGTGTTCCCCGGATGTGTATTTCTCACCTTCCACTTCAAGGAGAATCCGGCCAACGCTCTGACGATTGCGGCTTTGGACCCCATTGCGAAAATCCCGGAATTCAAGGCCTGTGCGGTAAGTATTCATGCATAGAGTTCCCCGGTCGATCATGGTGGGATCCACCGGGAGAAATACGGGGAAAACCGAGTTCGCCTGTGCTTTAATCCGCTCCCTCAAGGAGCGGTATACCGTTCATGCGGTAAAAATCACCACCATATACGACGGCTGCACCACCTGTATCCGGGGAGATGAGGGCTGCGGTGTCTGTACATCCATGAAGGGTGAACTGCGCTTGAATGAAGAGCTGCGTCCGGGCGGGAAGAAAGACACATCCCGGATGCTGGATGCCGGGGCTGAAAAGGCATGGTGGCTCCGGGTGAGGGAAGGCTCTCTTGCCGATGCCGCTAAGGAGCTTGCTAAGCTGGTTCCCGAAGACGGTATCCTGATTTTTGAGTCCAACAGTATCAGACGGGTCTGCGAACCCGACCTCTTTTTTATGCTGGGTAGTCCGGATAATTCTGAAGTGAAAGACTCGGCAAGATCTGCATTTGGCGAAGTTGACCGGATGGTGGTCTTTGATGGAAAAACTTTTGATTTTAACATTGGGAGTGTTTCGTTGAAAAACGGCCGATGTGTTTATCCCCATAATGCCGCTGCTGTTTTACTGGCCGGCGGACTGAGTTCCAGAATGGGTAGTGACAAACGTTATCTGGATATTGAGGGTGTTCCTTTAGTGGAGCATGTGTTCAGTCAACTTGATATCAGTTTTGCAGAGGTACTGCTGAGTGTTGCAGATAACCCCGTTCCCGGCCTGCCCCGCACAAGACAGATTCCGGATAGATATCCGGACACAGGGCCAATGGGGGGCGTGGCTTCAGTCCTGGAGGAATCGGAGTTTACGGTGAACTTTGTTACCGCATGCGACATCCCTTATATCCCGATTTCTCTGGTGCAGAAGATGCTGCGTCTGTCAAAGAATCATCAGATTGTGGTGCCGGTTGATCGCAGCGGCAAACTGGAAACCCTCTTTGCCGTGTATTCAAGGAGTGTTCTTCCCCTGATGAAGGAACTGCTTGAAAGCGGTGAGCGGCGGATCAGAATGCTCTACGATAAGGTGGATACCTGTTATGTGGATATCCCTTTATGGATGAACCTGCGGAACCTCAATACCCGGGCGGACTACCTGGCTTATCTGGCTGGTTGAATCTTTTTACTCTATAATTGGAGAATCCCCGATATTTTGGAGTTTCAAGCGAGAATTACAATTTTTACAAAAATGACCCTGGCTTTCTCGATTCTTTTATCAGTTATCTACCAGTTATAATCTTCAGGCCATTTTCTACATATTGTTCAATTTTTTTATCATTTGTCAGCAATGTGACATTTTTTGTTATTGCCTGCCAAACCAGCATTCTATCAAATGGATCTTTATGATTTTCTTTCCGGGGTAATTTGTAGTATGATAAGAATTCATCATTATCAACCGGCTGGAGAATAAATCCTGATTCACATATTTTGTCTTTTATCTCATTCGGATTAGTTCCTTCCAGGACTAATTTACCAAGTGAATATTTTAATGAGATCTCCCAGAGGCTTATACCTGAAACCATCTTTATTTTATTTTTATCTTCAAAGATTTCTTTTATTTCTTTCTTGATTTTTCCCGGTTCAAATAGTGTCCACAATATGTAATGTGTATCTACCAAATACGTCATAAATTCAGTAAATCTTCTTCGGTTATCGCAAAATCCTCATTTATCTTCATTTTTTTATCCGACAATAATCCCAATTGTATTTCATGATTCTTCTGGTATAACTTATATGGGATTATAACAGCGATATTTTCTTTCTTTTTTCCATAAGTTACCACTATCTCCTCTCCTGATTTAACATCTTCAAGAGCTTCCGAGAAATGCGTCTTCAACTCGCCTACGGCCAATGTTTTCATTTATGTAAGATAGTGCGTCAATATTATCTTGTCAAGTTGACAAGATAGAAGAGGAGGTGTTTCTCAACGTAATGAATACCGTATCTTTGCGTTAAGGGAATAGAAAACCCTTTTTCCTGAAGTAATATTTGTCAGAAATAATACCTCAGATTTACCCATATGCTCTGTTTCACCGGGGAGAGCCAGGCTTCGTTCTTCTGTGAATCATCATAGCTGTACATACCGCTGTACCAGATTTCCGATGTGAGAGTTCCTTCATAGTTGAGGTTGAACACCGCGTTGGGGGTTAAGATGATGGAGGCTGAGTCTGGAGACCAGATGAGGTTCAGGTTGAAATTAGACTCGATGGCGTACCAGGGAATCATCAGGTTCATCAGCACATTGTGCCGGGCAAAATATGTGGGGGTGTAGAGGGCCAGATACTCTCCGGTTATCTCTTCGTTAATGCTTTGGTCTAACAAAGACTTGCTGTAATCTTTCCGCTCTTTATCATTCCAGCCTTCCCCATTGTAAAAATACTCTGCAGCCAGAACCAGTCCCGAGGAGAAGTAGTATTCCAAACCGGCCAGGGCGGAATACACCGGGCCGTCTTTGATGATGGACGGACTGTCATCGTCAGCAGGAATGTTCCGCCGGGAGCGGGATCGGACAACACCCTCACCGTAAACTCCAAGACCAAGTATATCCAGGTAAAAGGCCGCCGCCCCGGCATGGGGGTAGATGTCGTATGCATCGCTGCTGCTTTCCTGTCCGCCGTAGAGCCCTGCGAGTTTGAACTCCAGAGAGGGGACGCTGAGGGTTATCTCAGCTCCGGCGAGCATCTGTTCATACCCCCAGGCGAAGCCCTGAGAGGGTACGGCTCCATAGAACCGGGTGTTAATCCAGGATGCCGGGCTGTATTGAATGTTCAGGGCGTCCACACCTCTCAGGTAGGCCTCGGGATCGGTGGGGTCTTTAGGAGGGTTGGCCAGGTCGACTGGATTCCATCCGTAGCCGTAGCCGGTGAGAAAGCTCTGCCGGCCCAGGGTGATGCGCAGGGAATCAACGGGCATCCAGGAGGCGCTGGCCCGCATGATGTCCAGGGTGAAGATGTAGGGATCGACGATGTAGAACATATCGGCTACGGCGGTGGAGTATTCATCAAGAGCTCCTGCACCTCCAGGATTCATGGTTTCGGCAATGAAGGCGGATCCGATAAGAAGGTCCGCCATGGGGTACTGTTTCACCTGAAACCACAGATCCAGAGCGCTGGTATCCCCCTGGGCGTTGAGCTTCAGATTGATTTCGCTACGGAACATCAGATCGTTGATGCCGGTCCAGTTGCCGGGGTTCAGAGGTGTATTGTCGTACCCGCCGCTTCCCGGGATGTTGAATACCAATTCGGGTTTAAGCTCTCCGCTGAACTTCACCTCGGCGGATAACATGATACCGGCAGCCGGGATGAGAAATACGGTAAACGCCAGAATGGCGATCCGGGATGATGGCCGCTTCATCGTATGGTGTCCAGGTAGGCGGTGTTGAAGAATCGTTCTTCCACTTTGGAACTGTCGAACTCCATTACTTCGGTTTTGACGGTGCTAACCGAGTCCCGGGCCAGGCTGTGCATGGTAATCAGGAAGGGGTATTCGATATCTCCGACGAGACGGTAGTCTTCCATGTCCATGTACTTCACCGGGGCGCCTTTGTCGCTGTATTGGATTCGAAGATAATGCCCTTCATCTTTGGTAATCCACACCGTCAGCTGCTCATAGTCATGCTGCTCTCCAGGGGAGGGGGTGAGGATAAGCCGGTGGCAGGAGGTACCGTTGATGCGTTCCTCCCCGTCGTAAGATGCCTGGTACTGGGTGGAGAAACTGTTGCTTCCCTCGCCCATGTCGGCGTAGGAGAAGTCGCTTCCCGCGGCGGAGTTCTTCTTTGCCGAGGAGCTCATTTTGCGGACTCGTCCGGTGGAGGCGAAACGGACCCAGAGATCGTCTCCCATCATCAGGTAGGCGGTACCCGCCACCCGGGGGGGGGCGAGAAACACCGAAAGGGAGCGGGCGATTCCAGTGGAAGATTCCAAATCATAGCCTTCCATCACCTGGGGGGCCTGTTCCCTTCCCGAGCGGGTGACGGTGAGGGTGCTCCGGGAATACACCCTGTCCAACTCGAAGATACGGTCCGCCTTGTCCAGGATAGCCGAGGCGTCCTGGGCGGCAAGGGGAGAGGCAGCCATAATAATAGCGGATAAAATGAGAAACGATGACGGTAAAACCCTGTTCAGGCGGCTCCTGGAGGTCAACAAAAAAAGTTTAATCTTCATGGTGGGATAAGTCCTTTTTGAAAAATCTTGGATTCAGATTCCAGCCCAGTTTTTCTGAAACCAGGATGAGAAGGGCAGGGTGGAGGAACACCGAGTAAATGAATGCCAGAGCGATGGCCAGGGTAAGGACGATGCCGGTGCTGCGCATGGCTCGCATTATCGAAGGTATAAATGATGAGAAACCGATCATGGTGGTGATAGTTGTCAGTGCCACTGCACTTCCGGTTTCCGAGATGGCCAGGTTCATTCGGCCCCTTCCTTCCATGAGATAACGGTGATTGATGTGAACTGAATCATCGATTCCGATTCCCACCAGAAGGGGCACGGCGATGATGTTGACGAAGTCGAACTTGATTCCGAAAAGGGCCATCAGTCCGTAGAGGGATGTGAAGGAGAGAAGCAGCGGCAGAAATGTTAACAGGGTGAGCCGGAGGTTGCGGAAGTCGGCGAGCAGGATGAGGAAGACAGCAATAAGAGCGGCAATCAGGGCTCTGACGCTGTCGTGCTCGGCGATGTTGCCGAGCTGGTCGGCGGCCAGTATCATCCCGGTGCTCTGATCGGTAACTGTGCTCACCTGGGCGTTGAACACCTTTCGGAACTGGCCGTGCCAGGGATTCTCTCTGGGGGAAATGGTAACAAGGTTGCTTTTTCCATCCTTGGAGATAAAGGTGTCCCTTATCATTTTCGGGAGTTCTTCATTGCTGATCTTTTCGCTGGACGACATAGCGAGAATGCGGTTTCTGAGTCTCGGGGAGAAGACGGCCTGGAAGTCCGAAAGAGCGGTGGTTTCGGCATCGGCAGATTTCCCGGCGGTTGGAGCTTCCAGGATGTTGAAGAGCCGGTCGAAGGCGGTATCAGCCACCTTGTTCCCGTCGTTATCCAGACCGGTTACCTTATTCAGAGCGAATGCCGCCTTGTCGGTACCTCCGAGAA
>Ga0164315_10001399_pt1 | contig 18137 bp, 43 predicted proteins | sample GuaBasSedimGuay6_FD_113737 | JGI IMG/M metagenome (GOLD analysis project Ga0164315, IMG submission 113737) | Subseafloor sediment microbial communities from Guaymas Basin, Gulf of California, Mexico - Guay6, Core 4569-2, 0-3 cm | ecosystem: Environmental > Aquatic > Marine > Hydrothermal vents...
ATAGTCGAACTAAGTTTGTTGTAGATCAATATAAAGAATTTGAAAAATCTGTGAACAAGGTATGGAAAAGAAGAGGAATAGATTGGGAGAAATAATATGTTATACATGGTAAATTTAGAAGAGTTGCCAGAGCGTTATACAGTGCAATGGGCTAAGTGGTTCAGAGAAGAGCTGCGCGGCAGAGAGATTGAATATACAGATATAGCAGGAGATCAATTAACATCTAGCGTAGAGACAGGGAAAGTATTAGACGCTGCTGGAACAAACTATTTTAAATTTTCTCAATTACAAACTATTTGTACATTATTTAGAGAAGGTATTATAAAAGATGGTGATAAGTTTTTCATAGCAGATATGTGGTTCCCTGGATTAGAAGCTATCCCTTATATGGCACAGTTATATAATAAGAAAATAGATATATATGGATTTCTTCATGCAGGTAGTTACACGGATGAAGACTTTGCACAGCCTATGCAAATTTGGGCAAAATATTTTGAAAGAGGTTGGCATCAATTATGCACAAAAGTATTTGTTGGCAGCGAATATCATAAAGAAAAATTTTATGATAAGAGATTATGGAAGCAAGAGCCTAGTATTTGGGACATAGAGGGTAAAGATAAAATAATTGTGACAGGCAATCCTTTTAAATCAAGTGTAGTACTAGATGTAGTCAAAGGCATTAAAAAAGAAAGACAAGTTATATTTCCTAATCGTTTTGATAAAGAGAAAAGACCATTAATGTTTTTAGAGCTTGTCAGAGATTTGAAACATACAGATATAAAATTTGTAGTGACTACTTCTAGGAATAAGTTGACTAATGATAATGATCTTATGCGTGAGGCAGAAAAAACACTGGCAGAGTGTCCTAATTTTACAATAAAGGTAGGACTAACTAAGGAAGAATATTATCAAGAGCTTGGTAAATCAAAAGTATTTTTCTCACCCACTATAGAGGAGAATTTTGGATATTGTTTGATAGAGTCATTGCTTGCAAGTTGTATCCCAGTAGTTAGAAAAGATTTCTCTCATATAGAGATATTAGGGGGTAATGAAAAATTAATGTTTGAATATTACCATGAAGCAAGAGAGAAAGTATTACAATATGTGAATGTTGATAAACCTGTAACTTTTGCTCCGTTAGCTATGAAGTATGATAAGAGTATAGAAAATATATTGAAAGAGATGGAGGTCATTTAATGAAGGCTCACACTAAGGTTGAAGAGATTGATATTAATAAAGTTGTAGTTAATAAATGGAACCCAAACCATATGACAGATAAAATATTTGATCAGACTATAAAGCATATAAGAGATATAGGTTTTGTAGGTGGGATCATAGTTAGAAAAAAGGGAAAGAAATATGAAATAATAGATGGAGAGCATAGATGGAGAGCGGCACAAAAAATAGGAGCTAAAAAGATTCCTGTAATTGTGCTCGACCTATCAGACATAGAGGCAGAGATGGCTACTATAAATTTTAATAATCTTAAGGGTGAATTTGATAACGTAGAGTTGGCAGAGTCATTGCATAGGATTAAAAAAGAGTTAGGTGAAGATAAGACTGTAGACAAGATGGGCTACAGCCAAGGAGAGCTAAAGCAATTTGATGAATTTGTGGACTACGATTGGGATGAGTTTGATCATGAAGGGTCTAAGCCTAATGCAACAAAAGGTGCAAGCATAGATGATATTGAGTTGCCAGAGGACTCAGGAGGAAGCTCTAAGACAAGCGATTATACATCTTTTAATGCTGTATGTAGATTAGCGGATAAGGCAGTGCTAGAAAGCGAATTAGATAGGATAAAAACTGCAACTAATTTAATAGGTCATCTTTCTGACAGTAGGGCATTGAGGATAATGGCTGTTAGAAGTGCTAAGTTAAAAGCGAAGGTTAGTTTAGAGGAATGAGCATTAAGAGAAAGTGTGTATTTTATAGATGTAATAATCATGCGGTGGCATCAGCATTTTGTTATAAACATTGGATGTTGTTTGAAGCAGGGGAGCTTGCATTTAGTAAAAGATTGGGTTTATGGTATATAATGAGGGTGGGGCTTAAAAATAAAAAAAGGTCAGGGTTCAAAAATGTCAAATAGTGATCTTAGTGTTGCAAGAATAGCCATACATAAAAAATTACTCTATCCTTGTGGGATTAAATTGAGAGATGTGATCAGGATATTAATAGAGCTACCAGAAGATATACAGATAGTTGGTTTACAGCCTGACTATTCAAACATGAATGATCACATATTAATTAGACACTCGGCCTTACCTAAGATAAAAGAAGGTTGTATAATCCCCACTATGGATATAAGAGTGTATGAAGATAAAACAGAGTTCTGGTTAGAAAATGAAAGATTTACAGGTTGGAATAAATGAAGTGCGTTAAGTGTGGAAATGAAATAAGTTTTAATAAAGTTACAGTTGACAATGAGGAAGAGGGCGGGGTAATAGTAATAGGTAAGCAATGTCTACAATGTGGAAATATAATATTCGATGAGGATAAGATAAAGGGGAGATAGATGAAAAAGAAACCAGTAAAAGTTAAACCAGAAAAGAAATCAAAGCCAGAACCCGTTATATACGGAGCTATTGATGTTAAGAAGGGTATCTTGATATTAAAAAAAGGCAATGTAGAGCTTAGAATAAATGAGGAACAATATAATTCTATCAGACCCTTACTACTTGAATTTAACAATGTAGTAATAGGTGAGTGGGAGGAATAATGTATAGAGTAAGTAAAGTAATTAAATTTGATGCGGCTCATAGACTATTAGATTATGAAGGTAAGTGTAAGAATGTACATGGTCATGAATATATATTAGAGCTTACTTTGGAATCAAAAGAATTAAACTTACATGACTTTGTAATTGATTTTAATGATTTTAAAAAGATAAAAGATTGGATAAATAATTATTGGGATCATACTTACATAGGTGGAAGTGGAGACAGCGTGGCGAAAGCTCTAGTAGCAGAGGGTAGCAGGATATTTATATTAGAAGGTAACTCTACAGTTGAAAATATGTCTAAGTACATTTTTGATATAGCAAAGAAGTTTTACAACAATGATAGAGTAAAAGTGCATAGTGTTTCATTACATGAAACAAGTTCTTCCAAGTGTGTTTATACGGAGGACAAGTGAATTAGATCGGGGGGTCAATGATTTTTCCAAAAGATATGTTTGTGGTGACGACAAGGGATAAAATAACAATTTATGACAAAAAGGATAGTACTATTTGGTTTACATTTAAAAGACCAGAGTTTACTATTAAAGAACATGGGTTTAGATGCTGGTTCGCATCTTGGATAGCAGATTTAAAATGGAGAAATAAATTTCCAATAACTAGAAATTATAGAAGGAAAGAAGATGGAGAAGATGAGGAAAGAGGAGTTCTGGGAAACAATATTTGAGGGCGGCAAAGTTGTTAATGGAACTATTTATTGTGATATAGATTTAACTATAAAGATGGCAGATGATACTATCAATATGAGTGTAGTTAATAAATTAAAAGAGCTATATAAAAAGAATTGCGAAATATATCTTTGGAGTCAGGCAGGGGCTAGACATTGTAGAGAAGTTGCGGAAGAGGCAGACCTACTAAAAATAATATCAGGATGTTTACCTAAACCAGATATATGTATTGATGACTTAGATATAAAAGCAGATTTTATATGGAAGACTGTGAAGCCTAATGAAGTGGATAGTTTGTAGTATATGGGAAGTAATAAAGTTTTTAGTTATATTTTATTTATCGTTAATAGTATTTGCTATTATATCTTGGGTGGGGAGTAGTAATGGATGAAAAAATATTAGAAACTATGAGAGAGGTTATTAATCAGCATAGCAAGACATTAAAGCAAATATCAGATGCGCTTGGTAAAATGAATTTTGAAATAGATTATCTAAAAAGTGCAGTGCTAAATATAAAATATGAAATGAATAAGAAGAAAGAAGGTACTAAGGGTTTTGAAAACTTATTTGGTGACTTATTTGGTAAGGAGGCATTTAAGAAATGAATATATATGAAGATGAAAAATCAATCTCAACTATCCAGATGTATTGTAATAAGATTATAAATTGTATTAAGAACGGTGAATTTGAAACGGAAGACTTAGATGTATTAAAAAATCTTTGCACTGATATAATAGATATGGTAGATAAATTAAAGAATGGTGGAAGTGATGGAACAGACAAAATTACCTAATGGGTTAATGGTGTATGATCTTGATAAAGATATCAAAAAGTATTTGCATCCTGATATCTGGAAGGCGCTTAATAAGCATAAGACATTAACACTCATAGATAGTATTGATTTACCAAGTGGTAGTAGACAAGTGTTGAATGCAACTTACATAGCTATACAGGGTAATGGAGAAATGAATGAAGAGGCTCTCAAAAATCTTTCAAAAGCAATATCAATGGTTCATGATGAATACACTATAAGAGGCCATCTAGCAATATGCAAGGGAATAGACTTAACCCAAGCAGGACCAGAAAAGAAATTTATGATGGTGTGTTATCCATTATTATATGAAAAAGATTTTTATAGATATGAGGATGACTGCAAAACAAAGATAGCAGAGAGCAAAAGAAAAATAGATCAAGAGGTTCATGACCATGATAGACCTATAAAAGCAGTTGAGACATTGCAATCTTTAGAAGAGGTAGAAACAATATGAAAAGTATAGCAGACCAGTTGAAAGAATTGCATGAGAGGGTAGAGGAATTAGAAAATAGCAATGTGACAAATATAACTCTAGGCAAAGATGATTATCTATTCATGAAAGTGCCTCAATTAAGTAATAGAGTGATAGCGAATATAAGAAGAGATATAAAAAAAGTATTTAAAGAGGACGCGGGTAGGGTGATTGTTATAACAGACAATATAGAAATATCAAAAATCACATTAGAAGAGGATTCAGAAAAAGATATAATTAGTACTTACATGAAAAATGTGAGGCATTTATATAAGAAAGATAAAATAATTTTGTAATGGAGGAAGTATGAAGGATTTAGAAAAAGAATTAGGTGAAAGAATTGAGAGTGATTTTACTTATCATAAACCTTTCGATACCGTAATCGAAAAATATAATATGGTAAGAAACACAGGAAAGAGTTTGGCAAAGTTAATAAATGATCAAGTGCCGTGGGGTAGAGAAAAAATGTTAGCTCTAACAAAATTAGAAGAGGCAGTGATGTGGGCAAATGCAGGTATAGCAAGAAATGAGAAAGAAAATGATAAAGTTTAGATCAGAAGATAGATACAAAACCTCAGATGGGAAAATAGTATACACTCTGACAAATAAAGAAGAAATGCCAGTGACAAGAATATTAAATAAAAAAGCAATCATAGAGGGAAGAGAGTATAGAGTAAAAGCGATAGAAAGATTTGGAATTAATCTGGGTGATGACTATCTGCACAAAAATGAGAAGATAGGCTTAATGGTAAAAGAAACAAGGAGGGAAGAAGTAATGAGTGGTGAAAAAATTAGAACTACAATATATCTTAATAAGGAATTGCATAAGGCATCCAAAATATTAAGTATTGAAGAAGGAAAATCTCTTTCAAAGGTAATAGAAGATTATCTAAAAGATAGAACAGGGCATGGTAAAAGAAGAGGTGAAGAGCCTAAAATAATAGAACCTCAAATAACAGAGTCTAAAAAAATGGATGCTAAAAGAATGGTAGTCAATATAACAAAAGAATTAGAAAAACAATGTGAAGTACCAGGATGCAGGTGTAAGGGGTGAGTAAACATGTCAGATATAATTATTGAAAAGGCTTATAATACAGTAGAGCAATACAATTTTAAAAAGAGTTATAACAAAGAGACAGATGAAGGAGACTACACTAGGGAAACAGCTCTAGTAAAGGTAGTTGTAGATAATGAAAATGATAAGGTATATCTTCAAACTGATCCTTTTAAATATGAAAATGGTGGACAACTAAGAATAAGAAGATTAGCAGAATTTAGTACATATGATGTTATACAAAAGTTATTGGTAAAATAGAGTTGCATTATTGGTTTAAGGATGTTATTATGTTGTTGTTGGCGCTTATGACGCCTAAGACGCTATTTAGGAGACTACTTGAGTAAAGATAGTAAAGAGATAATCATTATTCCAGAGAAAAAGGCTAAACTATCTAAATGCCCAAAGTGGATGGAAGATAGAATGTATAATCTTTTCCTAAAGAAATGGCCTACAGAGAAGATAGCAAAACATCTTATGTGTGGAATAAGGACAGTACAAAGAGTTAAGATAAGGAACAACTGGGATGAGTTAGTACGAGTAGAGGCAACAAAGAAGTTTGATAAGATAAGAATTGAGTCTGATAAAGTATATGAGCATATGTTTTCTACTCAGAAAAGGGATGTACTGGAGACAGATAGGGAACTAATAGTCACAAGGAATAATTATATAAATCTAAATAATGATCTAGTAACCATGACCTCAGATTTATTAAAAGAGAAAAAGGATGAGGACGGGGAAATAATACCTATAGATTGGGTTAAGATAGAGAAGATGGAAGCAAGGGTAGATGCCAGAAGAGTAAAGTTTGAAAGAGCTTATGCCAGGGCAAGAGCCGCAACAAAAGAGATGATAGAATTAGTTGGCGACCCACCAGTGAAAATGCTAAAGGTAGCCGAGATTGCACAGTGGAGAAATGATAACCCTACTCCTAGCAATATAACTAATATAAATAATCAAAATGCCAATCAAGTAAATAATGAAGTAAAGGGTGTGGAAGACGGTGTGCAGGAGCAAATGGATTACCTTCATAGACTGCCAGAAGATGTGCAAGATGCATATCTAAATGCCTTGGAAGCCATAGAAGATATAAAAGATGTTAAGGAGGAGAAGAAAGATGAATGATATAAATAAATATATCAATTATGAGTACATGAAATCTATCAATGAGCTTGTAGTAAAGTATAAGGATGTGATAGGTAATAACTCATTAACTCCAGCACTCATGACTACTTTACTGACTGAATTAGATAAGAAAGGCATATTATCTAAGGAAGATTTTTTAAAAGGGTTAGAGAAAGATTTAAAGAGCTGGGGAACACATGGACCAAAATGATGAATTAGAATTAAGAAGGATAAGGGCTAGAAAATTTTATAAATCTTTTAGAGAGTCACCACCAAAAACAAAAAGACAATTAAGGCTGTGGGTTAAAAAGTTTCTAGGGTTTAATGTTCCAGATACAAAGGTATGTGAAAATCATGATACTCCTATGGATTTCTTATGGGAGATATATAATTATAAGAATGAGGCTAAATATGATAGATGGATAGCTTATGCAAATAGAGGTGGGTATAAAACTTTACTATGTGCTATATCAGAGGTTTTAGATTTAATATTTAAGGATTGTGGTATCGTACATATTGGGGCAATTGAGAAGCAAGCAAAGAAGTGTTATAGTTATGTATTAGGATTTCTAAAACATTTTGAAGACAAGGTTCAAACTACAATACAATCTAAAACATTAATGAAGGGCGGAGGAACACTCGAAGTAATACCATGTACTATGGCAAAGGTTAACTCTCCCCATGAACCTAAAGTGAGATTTGATGAGATCGAACTTGCAGCCAAAGCACCATATGAAGAGGCAAAAGGTATTCCAACTGCCGATGCTAAAGGTAATAGAGCGAGCATGGGTTTCATTAGTACTAGAAAATATGCGTTTGGGCATGTCGCAAGAGAGTTAGAGAGTGCTCCAGAGACAGGTAAGAAAGTATATGCTTGGTGCTACAAAGAAGTATGCGAAAGTTGTCCTGATAGCAAGTCAGGAATTGAAGATATACAAGTGGCTATAGATAGAGAGGCATTAACTTGGAAGAATAAAAAAGAATATGATATAATGCCTGATAAGTCTAAAGACCTGTATGAGCTATATACAGTAAAAGATAAATGTCCTGAATGCCCTCTGATACCTACATGCTGCGGGGATCTTAAGAGAGCTGGCGGGAATCAACCTATTGATGATTATATAATGAAGTTTCAAGAGTCAAAGACAGGTGCAACTGCAAGTAATTTATTTAAAGAGACAAGTGGTATAGACTTTTGGATCAACCAACAAGAATGTAGAAAACCAAGTACAAGAGGATTGATTTATCCTCAGTTTACAATGTATCATATAGCTTCACAAAGAGAGATGTATGAAAAAGCTTTTGGTGAAACGATGCCTGATATAAAGATAAGTGATTGGATAAGAGACTATGAAGAGGATGGATTAGACTACGGTGTGCAAGGGGGCAGATGTTTAATTCCAGGGTGCTCTGACAGTGCTCTCTATAGAGGGTATTGCGACAAGCATGAAGCCGAGCATAATTATATGATAGCAAGATTTAAAAATCCAAACTATATTAAACAAGAAAAGAGTGAGACAGATGAGGATTGGGAATATAGACTTATGCAACAGGCATGGGAATGTGACTGGGGAAAGGATTGGGGTTGGGCTGACCCTGATGTAACAGAGGTAGCTTATAAGTCTCCAGATGATAAAGTGTTTTGGGTTGATGAGTATGCAGATACAGGCAGGGATATAAATGAGATAGTATTATGGTTGCAAACTAATTTCTTAGAACTATATGATCCTCAGTCTTGTTATTGTGATCCAAGTTCCCCAGGTAATATAAATGTAATGAGAAATGCAGAGCCACCAATAAATGCAGTTGGAGCAGCCAGAGGAAGAGTAAAAGCTAAGTCAGGAAAAGATAAGACTCAAATAAAAACAACAGGTGGTTGGATACTTCAAGGTATAAGTATAATAAGAACTTTCTTAAAAGTACCAGGCAAAGGTGAGTCAAGAATGTGGATATCCCCTAGATGTCAACTCGCTATAAGAGAGTTTGGTTTATATCATAATAAGATTGATCCTACAGATGATAGAGTAAGAGAAGAGCCAGACGATAAGGATAATCACGCTATGGATGCGATTAGATATTATATGAATGAGAAGTTTAGCCATGTAGGTGCATCAGGTACGATGGTATAAGGAGCGTAGTATGTTAGTATATGGTAATTTTATTCCTAATCTGTTTTCAATCTTTTTCACAGTTGAGGGTGTAACACTATTCCCATTTATATTTATGAGAAGAGATGTACCCTTGTATTTAATATTTCATGAAAGAATACACATAAGACAATACGCCGAGTTATTAGTAGTTGTGTTCTTAATCATTTATATATTAAACTATCTAATTAACCTAATCAGATATAGAAATTTCCTCAAAGCATATATGAATATTTGTTTTGAAAGAGAAGCCTATGAAAATATGCATAACCCAAACTATTTAAAGACTAGAAAAATGTGGGCTTGGATTAAATTCTTATAAAATCAATTCAAAATAGTATATAGTATGTAAAGAGGAGACAAGATGCACACTTTAACGCTGGCTGATATGATACTGCCAGATCAAGAATATAGAAAGTATACAAAGGTAAAGCCAGATGTAGATAGAGCTTATTGCTTCTCAGATGAATGTATACAGCGATATTTATATAAAAACGATGTGAAGTATAGAGCAATGAAAAACGAGTACGACAGGATAAAAAAGATATTTAAGCATCCTAGAAAAGAATTTCTAAGAACTAGATTATTTTGGGCTAAAGAAGTGAAAGTAATCTCAGGTGGGGTGCCCAAAGAAAATCTAAAGAGTGGGTTAGTCGAATGTCCTGATTGCAGATGGACGTTGTTTTGGGAGTATGCATGATAAGAGATACAAGTATTGGGTCTTATAGAGAAATTGAAGACAATGGGTTGTTAAGTAGGGCTAGGTTTATTATTTATGAAATTCTTTTCTCTGACGGCCCATTAACTGCGGGAGAAATTTTTACAATATTGAAAGATGAAGGCGGACCCCATAGTGTTGTTAAAGGAAGCGTGTGTGCGAGATTGACGGAACTCAGGAGGTCGGGTGTAGTTAGGGAGGTGTCTAAAAGAATTTGTAGCACAACAGGCATGACTGCTATCGTTTGGGATGTGACATCAAAATTACCAACTAAGTTTAAGAAGAGCTATAGAGAAGAGCTTAAAGAAGTGGAAAATAAGATAAGGAAATTAATAAAGAGAAGGAAGGCATTGCTATCAATAATAAAAGGGGAAGAATAAATATGCGAGCTGCCTCGTGCTTGCCTTTAAAAGAGGTGCAAATAACGAGCATGAGGTCAGCACGCACCAGAGGGACAAATGAGATTTAAAGATATAGAAGAAATACTTACTAAGAGATATAAACAAACAAAGGGTATAGAAAAACATTTGTTGGAAGAATATGAAGGCAGAGATGTGATTATACCAGATGGCAGATACAAAGGCAGAGAAGCTAAGATACAAAATATTCATTTTGATGTAGAGATGGGGAAAGTAATAGCATTATACAGACCTTATAGATTAAAGGGTGGGAAGAGAAGTGATTTTCTTTGGCATAATTCAGATACAAGATCATATAGAGAAGTTAAAGAAGAGGATTTTATAAAGAAAGGTATAAAAGTATGAGTGATAATTCAGAAAAACCTAAAGAGGGGGATAGGCAACCTAATATCAGTTTCAACCCAAAAGAACTTTCAAATTATTTAATGCCTGATGCGAAGATTAGTGAAAAAAAACAGAGGGGCGCTTGGGCACCAGGGAATTATATAAGGAAATGCATTATGTGTGGTGATAAATTTATGGGTGACAAAAGAGCATTTTCATGTGCTGACTGCGCTTATAAAGAGGTAAAAGATGTCTAAGGAAGATAAAAAAGAGAAGTTGAATTATTATCAGTGGGAGAAAAAAGGTCAATATAATAGTGATAAATCACATGCAGCATGGAAGTTTGCAGAGAAGCAAGCAAAGATTGAATTATTAGAGATAGTTCTTGAAAATATAAATGATATAAAAGAAGAGACTGAGGAATTAATAGAAAAGATCAAGAGAGGTAATCAAGATGGATGACAAAAGAAAAGAAATTGATTATGCAAAAATTGAAATGACTAAATTGTTTTCGACTATGGCAGAAGGGAGTATAGGGGCACTCACTACTCTCATGGAGATGTATAAGAGTGACCCCGCAACTGCCACTATGAATATATTGTTATTAGATGATATGAATATCAGAGGAACTCAAATTTGGGTAGGGTATAAAGATCACTGCGAACAGGACATGGAAAAGTTTGTTAAGGCAATACTTGACAAAGATACAAATATGATTAAGTGTATTAATGAAGAGGGTTTAAAGGGTAATCATTCACATAAGGCAGTAAAGCAAGGTGCAAGCTGTAGGAGAGAGATGTTATGAAAGCAGGAAGTAAAGTAAAGTTTTTAGGTTCAACTGATACACAGGTTAAATGGGGCGATAACGATGACCCTAGTAAAGTTCTTAAGAAGGGCGAGATATATATATTAAAAGATGTCGAAGTACATAACTGGCACACTAAAGTATATCTTGAAGGTATCAAAGGTAAGTTCAATTCAGTTAGTTTTAAGGAAGTGAAAAAATGAGTGAAGCAGATTATGTAAAAGAAACGACCAAGATAGCATATTTGTTATGTAAGGAATCTGGCATGACAAAAGCTTTATGGGAACTATTTTTACCAACTGCATATGATTTATATTGTTTAGAGAAAGAACCAGCTAGGACTGAAAAGTTAGAAGAGATTGGATATAAAGAATGAAAATTGAATTAGACTTAAGTGCAATAGCAGGTATTTTAAAGAAGGATACAACATTTATATATTGTACTGGTAAAGAGACTAGTATAGAAATTGATATAGCTAAAGATGATAAGGACATGTATGAAGATATAGACGATGCCTTAGAAATCATTAGAGACTATACAGAAAATGATTATTAAAATGAAAGTACTAAAAAAATTTGATGTAGTACAAGATGGGAATGCTTATCATCCTCTGTATGAGATAGAAGATGTAGAGGACATGATAGAACAGTTAATGGCATGGCAATATGAATTTGATGATTACAAAATTAATTTAGTGCACCAGTATAAATCTTTTGGCTATGGTGCCTATAACGAATGGTGGGAGATACAGGGAGAACTAAGATGAAATTTAAAAAACATGAGTTAGACCATATTAGAAGGGTAATGTTATCTTGTAAAACACCTGCTCAATGCGGGAGTGCAAGTAGATGGATAGAAAGATTGACAAATAGAATAGGACTTTGTAGTATTGCTCAACACAATTTATTGTGGGGTTGGTATCACATGGCAGAAGATATGGGCTATCTATTTTTGAGTAGAGAGCAAGGTATTAGAAATGATAAACTTATAGAGGAGGTAAAGTCATGCGAATAGGTAATACAAAAATGAATAATGTGTGTTGTACTCATTGCGGTAGAGCACAAAAATGTCCTATCACGTCAGGGCAATGGCACTGTGAAGCGTGTGGATTACATTTCACAGTACAAGTACCAGAAGAAAAGAAGGAAGAGAAGAAAGAAGAAAAGAAATGAAGTGTGAAATAAAAAAGAATGGGATAATGCATGTCACTGCGGAGACAGAGTTAGAGGGGTATGCATTAGAGATGTGGTGTGAAGATTATCCAGATGTGAATGGGAAAGATGCTCCCATTAAGTTTGATTGGAGTTTAGCAAATGTTAACGACAATTGAAAAAAGTGATAAGGTTTTAATATATGACTTTTCAAACTTCGCATTTCTAGTATACTTCGCACAAGGGTTCAGAGAGTTAAAGACTAAGAATGGTTTATCTTCAGGATTAGTTTATGGTACTCTAAGAAAAATAATATCTCAAGTCAGAGAGTTTTCAGAAGATTGCAACTTAGCCCTAGTATTTGCCCTAGATGAATTCCCTAAGCATAAGCGTGAACTAGTACCATCATACAAAATGAATAGAGAGAAGAGAGAGGAAGACCCAAGACCAGTAGTCATGAATATTCTTAGTAATAGTAAATGTTATTTTGTTAAGTCTAAAGGTCAAGAGGCGGATGATGTCATAGCAACATTAGTAAGAAGGTTCGAGGGTAAAGATATAATCGTAGGGAGTGCTGACCAAGATTTATTGCAACTTAGAAATGAAAAGGGCGTTAGGAATTATAACATAACCATGAATGAATTTTTTACTATCAAGTGGTTCAAAGAAAAGTATGGGCTAGATGATTGGAACAAGATAACAATCTTTAAAGCCTGTTTCGGAGATACAAGCGATAATATCAAGCCAGCCCTACCGAGAGTTAGAAAGAAAGATGTGCTCCCCTATATAAATGAAGCTAAAGACTTTGAGCACTTCAAAATAGTATATGGTCTAGCTAAGAAGACAGATAAGACCCAAGCATTATGGGACACTAATCAAAAAGAATTGAATAACAATTATAAAATAATCAAACTTGACCCAGAGTGTAAACTATTAAAAAAGAGAAGTAAGCCTAGTATGAAAAATTTAGTAGACATATGTCAGAAATATGAGATAGAGTCACTTACTAGAAAAGACTTAGAAGTATTATTAAAATAATTCTTATATTATTGGGATAACGTAGTATATATAGTTATAAGATAGCATAAGAAAATATTGTTTGCATTTATTACATCTTGGGAGTAACATAGCTAGTTCGATATAAAGAGGGGGAGTTATGAAAAGTATATTGTGTGCATTAATAATTGCAGTAGTAATGTCATTTGCAATGGCAACAAACGGGGCAGAGTTGGGTTATTTCGACCCAAATGATCCAAATGATGTAATATCAAATCAACCACAATTAGTAATTACAGTAAGTAATGATAATTATTATTGTGTGCCAAGACCAAACAAATTAGATTGTAACTTAGCAAAGGCTAAGTCACGTTCAATGTATAAAGCATGTAAGGGCGTTAAAAGAAATTTAGGGGAGTGCTGGGAAGACTCTTATACTCCTAAACATACAGCTTGTCTAGTCTGGCAGCAGGAATGTTTTGAAGTATGTACTAATTCTTTTCCAGACAATAGTAGGTGTTATGATGGGTGTTATAAATTTGGGAGGAAATAATGGGTAATGCATTAGCTGGAAATTTAAAATTTAATGTAAGTTGGAAAAGTAATATTTATTGGATATGCAGATGGGAAGTAAGCACAGTATATGAAAATAAATATTTCAAAGTAAGTGCAGGGAGATCAAAAAATCCTGATAAGCTTGAAAGCAATGTTAGAAAAGCTAAAGAGAAGTTAATAGAAAATATTGGAGAATGGGTTAACCTAAAAGAACTTGAAGTCCAAGCTCAAGGATGGGTGAGCGAGTAAATTAAATTTTAACAAAGGAGTATGAAATGGGTAGTATTGGGAATGTAGAAACAAAGGTAGAATTACCAAAATTTGAAGAGACAACTAAGGAAACAATTGTAGAGACAATTGAAAAAGTTGAAAAGACTATGACAGATGTTATTAATGAAAATGAAAATCTAACAATTAGAAACAAAGAAATGATCCAGACTCTAAAAGAGACACATCAAACATTGCATAACAAAACTATCGAACTAAGGGTAATGTTAGGCAATTTGAATGAGACACCTTTAATATGAAGTATGTAAGTATTGATATAGAGACTACGGGGCTTGATCCTTTAAGTCATGATATAGTTGAGTTCGGCGCTGTATTAGATGACTTAAGCGACCCTAAGCCCCTCAAAGATCGTCCTAGATTTCATGCTTATATATCAGAAAAAGAATATGTTGGGCAACCTTACGCACTTTCGATGCACCCTGATATATTCAGAAGGATAGCAACTAGAGAGAAGGGGTATAATTATATCTCTCCTCAAAAACTAGGAGTAAAGTTTAAAGGGTTCTTATTAGAGCATGGCTATGAGGTTAAGTACAATAAGATAACTATCAATGCAGCAGGCAAGAACTTAGCAGGGTTTGATAATCTGTTCCTTAAAAATAAAACAGATTGGGCATCACATATTAACGTAAGAGCTAGAATACTTGATCCAGCTATATTGTACTATGAAGATGGGGATGAGAAGCTCCCTGATAGTAAGCTATGCATGGAGAGAGCTGGTCTGAAAGGAGTAGTTGCTCATACTGCAATAGAAGATGCTATAATGGTAATTAAGTTGCTTAGAGCTAAACTGTGCTAACTAAGAAGAGTCGATATGAGGAAGTTCAAAGGCTAATAAATAAAGCCAAGTCACCACGGTACAGAAAATACAATACATTTGAAGAGATGGTTGATCAACATTGTAGCACCTGCCTTAGATTTTCAGGTGGATGTAGTATATTATCTGTAGTGAGAGAAAATCAAGAGGAGAGAAAAACTTTCAAGGTCAAAAAAAAATTCAACAAACCCTATCAATGTACGGGGTGGAGGCAGAAGTGACACTACAAGCAAGAATAGATGAGTTGGCACTAGAGATTGATAGTGAGGCTTTTTTAATTTGCAATGGGAAGTACAAAGAAGAGACTGAGGATACGGATGTATCAGAGCAACTAGTTCAGGTTGCAGAAGATTTAAGAAACATATCATTTTAATTAGGAGGTAACGATGGAAGAGGCTAAAGTGGGTGCGTTTATTAGTTCACTGAAAAGGAACAATAAGCAAATCAGAGAAGACAGGGCGACTTCAATTGAAGAGGATGCACATTTGATCTACAAAAGAAGTATTGAAGATCAGGCAGTTAAAATTAAAAGAATGAAGAGAGATCAGGAAAATATGTTAGACATGTCTCCTGATAATGCTATGAGCTTGAAACTAGCATCTGACTTTGATGCCCAAGCTTATGCTGATAAAGACTTGCAACTAGGAGTTGATATTAGAAATGCAGAAATTAAATTAGATATCGCTAAGAAAAGATACGACTATCTATTCGGAGGTATGTAATGGGTTTCGGTAGCTATTCAGTAGAAAATAGTATTACAAGATCAGCCTTAAAGGGGTATGATACAAAAAGTACTCATGAAGTATTCAGTCAGAGAAGCATTAACAGTGCTATGAACCCTTATAATGTTAAGCTTAGAGAGTCAAGAGACTCTAAAGAGCATCCTGATTCACTTGCAATCGTTATTGGGCTTGACTTAACGGGTTCAATGGGATCAATCCCACATCATTTAGTAAAAGAAGGCTTAACACATATAATGGAAAAGATCATGGGCGACGGTGAACCAGACCCTCAAGTTCTTTTCTTGGGCGTAGGAGATCATGAAACTGATAATTCACCTTTACAAGTGGGTCAGTTTGAGTCAGGTGACGAATTACTTGATAAGTGGCTTACAGATGTTTACTTAGAAGGTGGGGGCGGAGCTAATGAGGGCGAAAGCTATTTACTTGCTTGGTACTTCGCAGCGATGCACACAGCTATAGACTGTCATGAGAAGAGAGGAAGAAAGGGTTTTCTATTTACAATAGGTGATGAGCCTACATTAAAAGAAATTCCAAAACATACTATACAAGCTTTAATGGGCGATGGACAGTATGAAAATTTCTCAGCGGCACAGTTGTATGATAAAGCAAGAGAGAAATATGATGTTTATCATATTCATGTAAAAGAGACTAGAGCGGGGAGTATGCAAAGCACTATAGATGGTTGGAAGCAATTGCTTGCAGATAATCTTTTAGTTGCAGAAAGAAAAGAAGATATTCCTTTTATAATAGCTAAGACAGTATTAAAAAAAGAAGATCAAACAATAACTAAAGACGATGTGGGTAGTATAGATGAAATCATGCTCTAAAGCACACGCAGTAATAGGTTTAGGGTTCGGTGATGAGGGAAAGGGAGTTCAGGTTAACTCCCTTTGCTTTAAGAGAGACAACCCACTAATAGTCAGATATAGTGGGGGTCAACAAGCAGGTCATACTGTAACAGTCGGAAAGAAGACTCATGTATTTTCTAATTTCGGCAGTGGTACTCTATTAGGCGTTCCTACATACTGGTCAGAGTATTGTACGTTTGATCCGATTGGAGCAGTGAATGAATATTATATACTGAAAGATAAAGGTATAGAGCCTACTATATTCATTAATAAAAAATGCCCTGTAACAACTTCACATGACAAGTACCATAATAGAATGAATGATTTTCAAAATGGCACATGCGGTGTTGGGGTGGGTTCAACTATCCAGAGAGAGGAAGATCATTATTCTTTATTAGTAGAAGATTTGTTATGTGATAGTATTTTAAAAATAAAATTAGAAATGATCAGAGATCATTATAAAATTTTAAGTTTAGATAATAATTTTTTAAAATATTGTTATGCATTTAAAATGATTCCTAACTTTCAAGTAGTAGACAGTATGCCAGAAGGTTATAGCGATTATATTTTTGAAGGTTCACAGGGGCTACTATTAGATCAAGACATAGGCTTCTTTCCACATGTAACAAGATCAAGCGTAGGGACAAGAAATATACTGATGGAGTGTATGATATCAGATAAATTAAACGATGAACCTTATATATACTTGATGACAAGAGCCTTTCAGACTAGACATGGGAATGGCCCAATGACAAATGAAGATAAGCCCCATAATATAAAAGATAACCCATATGAGACAAATAAAGATAATGAGTTTCAAGGTAAATTTAGAAGGACTTTACTTGACTTAGACTTATTAAAGTATGCTATAAGCAAAGATGATTATATTAGAGATACAAAAAATAAAGAGTTGGTAATAACATGTTTAGACTTAGTGGAGAATGAATACAGATACACAACGGACGGGACAGTGGTCTCTTGCAATAATGAAGAGTGTTTTGCCCAGACTATAAGAGACTGTTTAGAGATACCTAAAGTTAGTACAATTCATTCACCATCAGGAGACAGGAGAGTTTATGAGTAAGGTTTTAGAAAAAGTTTCTACAGAGGATCTTAGTAAAGAGCTTAGACGTAGGAGAAAAGAAAAACAAAAGATTAGAGACACCCAAATAAAAGATTTTGCTAAAAAGTTGGCAGAGATAGTAGACAGCTTTGAGCGTGAGACAAACCATAAGATTACACCTTATAGATTGGAATTATAAATGAAGTGTTTAATATTAATAATATCGTTATTTGCGATATCATGTGCACCAACTATCGCACCAAGTATTAAATGTGAAAGATCATGTATAGAGAGAATGGATGAAGAGCTTGGTGATAAGGCTATAGAGTGGTGTAGAGAGTATGCAAGCAAAGGCAAGTGCTGTAAGTATAGTTGTGGGAATGTATATGA
>Ga0164315_10001400_pt1 | contig 18137 bp, 13 predicted proteins | sample GuaBasSedimGuay6_FD_113737 | JGI IMG/M metagenome (GOLD analysis project Ga0164315, IMG submission 113737) | Subseafloor sediment microbial communities from Guaymas Basin, Gulf of California, Mexico - Guay6, Core 4569-2, 0-3 cm | ecosystem: Environmental > Aquatic > Marine > Hydrothermal vents...
AATTGAACCCTTCAAAAAGTATACATATTCAGGGTATTGGGGAAGTACTTTTTAGAAAATCAAAGAGAGCTAAAAAGATAAATATCAGCGTTAAGCCATTTGAGGGTATTGTTGTATCCTTTCCATACTATGTTAGCTATAAGGCTGCTGAAGAAGCAGCTGTATCGAAAAAAGATTGGATCATAAAAAGCATTGATAAAATAAAAAATTACGAAAGCAAAAAAGTAATTTATGATGAAGGGAGTAATTTCTCTACTCGAGCTCACAAATTAATGGTACAAAAAAAACTTAATGGAGATATTTCTGTCACTGTTAGAAATGGAAAAATATCAGTAAAAATTCCTTCTAATAAAGAGATGAATTCAGAAGAAGTTCAATCGGCAATTAGAATTGGAATTGACAGAGCATTAAGAAATGAAGCAAATGGATTTCTTCCAATAATGGTTGATAGTTTAGCAAATAAATTTGGTTTTAATTACAATCAAGTATATTGTAAAAATCTAAAATCACGATGGGGGAGCTGCTCAGTAAGGAATAATATTAATCTAAATATTCATTTGATGAGGCTGCCTGTAGAGCTAATCAAATATGTAATTCTGCATGAATTATGTCATACCGTTCATAAAAATCATAGTAAAAGATTTTGGGATAAATTGGAATCAGTTTTCCCAGACTCAAAATCAGCAGATAAAAAATTAAGAGAGTTCTCAACCAGAACGATTACTTAGATAAAATCAGACGACAACTGGATATAGAAAGCCTCTACAAATAAATTCCAAATTTTTGAGGCTCTTAATAAGTAATGGCTCTAGAATCTTCTAGTTCTTTAATGATACTTGTGATATTGAATCAACTTCACTCAGTACTTCTTTTTTATGAAATATTCCCGAAGCATAAAGTAAAGTCGCGATACCAAGTATTATCAAACTTAGACCTCCGTAAAATAGGGGAAAGGCAAGTTCATTAACAAGATTGTATCCATCCGGTGTAATGTGTGAGGCAACCGCCCAAATTGGAGTTGTAACCGTTATAATGCCTGAAAGTAACATTGCAGTGCCAGCAACAGTTGTTTTTTCTCCACCTTTCCTTGACCACTTGAAATCTACTTTCGGCCAAATAGATGGATGTCCAATTATTAGAAAAATAACTAAGGTTACCAATGTAACATAAAATCTTACATCAACTGGCATAGTACTGCCTTTCAAAAAATGGGAAGTGGTCATTTGTGCAACAGCGACTAATAACCCAATCGTTAAAACAATAAGAGCATTTCTGTATGCTTTTTCTCGTCCCTTAAATAATGTATATATAACATGGAATCCCCAGAATCCAACTGCGAATTTAATAAATACAAATGTTTTATATAACCATTTATAAGGAACGAGCGCTTCAAAACCTTTATAGTTCTCAGCACCTACTGCAAGACAGACAGTGCCGACAGCACCTATTATTGTTAAGAGTACAGTAATGATCATTAAAGTTAAAGCAATACCACGTAAAACTCTTGAGGGACGATTATTTCCTTTACCTTCTGTAATCATTGTCTATCCAATTTTATTTGTAAAAGAGCACTATTGATTTCTAATAACATGAGCACTGTCAATATCATAATGCGGCAGTAAATATTCTTTATACTATCAATTATATTATTTTCTTAATTCGAAATTAGCTAAAACGACATAAAAATCCAAAAAGAAAAGCATGAATAGATAAAAATCTGAAAAGAAAAAAAAGTACTATAGTCAGTATCACTATTCTATTGAGTATCCGTGACAACTATTCAAGAGCTAGGTATACAAGAGAACAAACAAATAAACTTTAATATAATATTATCTCAAAAATTATGGCGGATAGAGCTTTGAATAGAGATTATTCCAATAAAAATATTATTTCTCTTGACAAATGAAAAATAATATACTAACTTAGAGTCGTATAAATAACTATTAGTCAGTAAATAAATATGAATTCATTTTATGGGAATACAAGAAAGAAAAGAAAGAGAAAAAGAACAGAGACGTCAATCGATTGTAGAAGCTGCCGAAACAGTCTTTTTTTCAAAAGGATTTGAGAAAGCTACAATGGATGATGTTGCCGAAGAGGCAGAATTAAGCAAGGGGACATTGTATCTCTACTTTAACAGCAAAGAAGACCTTTATGCAGTAATTATTAAAAAAGGTATAACAATTCTACACCAATTATTCGCTGAAGCTGTTGCTAAGGAAGAGACTGGGCTAAGCAAAGTGAGAGCAATTGGAGAAGCTTTTGTAATATTTTCTACGGAATATCCTGATTACTCAGAAGCAATGTTATATGGTCATTCTCGCTTACACCCGGAAGATGTCGAAGCATTAGAAGATTGCCAGAAGCATGATAACAATGAGCAATCCGAGCAGATTTTTATTAGTTCAATTACTCAAGGAATAGATGACGGCTCGATTCGAAAGAATTTAGATCCAGCAAAAACTGCTATTCTCCTTTGGGGTGAGTTACTAGGCGTTCTGCAATTAGCTCACATAAAGAGATCAATGTTAAAGAAAGTCTGCGGAGTTGAACCCGAAGGTTTATTAGAATATTTTTTCGAATTTACATATGTGGCGCTAAAAGCGTAAAAAAAAATTTTAAACTATGCTGACTCAAAGTCATTAAATATTTTTGAGTCAAGAGGTGATTATGAAAAAAATGATAACCGTATTTCTGCTAATTATAACAAACATTACTTTTTCTCAAAGCTCTATTTTAGAAGGATATATAAATATCGGACTTGAGCAAAATTTAGTTCTAAAACAGAAAGAGTTTTCGCTGAATAAAAGTCTTGCTGCTTTAGATGGAGCACGCGGTTTATTTCTCCCATCTGTTGGAATAAATGCTAGATATACGCGTGCAGAAGGTGGGCGCACAATTGATTTTCCTATAGGCGATCTCTTCAATCCGATTCACCAAACGTTGAACCAGCTTACTGGGGTTGATGCGTTTCCCACTGACCTTGAAAATCAGCATATTCAATTTTTACGTGAAAAGGAACACAACACTAGCATTGAGTTCATTCAGCCAATTTTTAATACAGAGATCTTTTACAATTACAAATTGAAGTCTAACCTCACTGAGATTGAACGGAAAGAACAAGAAGTTTATGTACGAATGCTTGTGAAAGATATCAAGACTGCATACTTCAATTATATGATCACAGTAAACCTGGAAAAACTAGCTAATTCTACAGAGGAAATTCTTCGTGAAAATTTACGTGTTAATAAGAGTCTGTTTAAAAACAATAAAGTTACTGTTGACGTTGTTTATCGTTCTGAAGCTGAATTGAGTGAGCTTATTCAGAATAAGGAAGAAGCATTAAAAAGTAAAATTGTTGCAGCAGCTTACTTAAATTTTCTATTGAACCGTACTTTAGACGAAAATATAAATGAAGATGATATATTTCCAATTGAAAAGATGGTAAACTACTCATTGGAAGAAGCTGAAGAACTTGCCATAAAAAATCGTGAGGAATTGATGCAGTTGTATTATGCTGGTGAAGCAGCCGGAAATGTAATTGGATTGTCAAAATCTGGATATCTTCCAACTCTCTCACTTGCTGCTAACTATGGCTTTCAAGGTGAAAAGTATCGTTTTACAGATGAAGATGATTATTGGAATGCTTCACTAGTTCTTCAATGGAATCTCTTCCGCGGTCTCCAAGACCAAGCAAATGTAGAACAAGCTAAGTGGGATAAAAAAACAGTTGAACTTCAGAAAATTGAAACAGGAAATAAAATACGATTACAGGTCAGGGAAGCATACAACGATCTGCTGGTTTCATTAAAATCAATTGAAGCTGCAACAGATAGATTAAAAAGTTCGCAAAAGACATTTGAGATTATTGATAGAAAGTACCTCGAAGGAATGTCTTCACAAATTGAATTTATTGATGCACGAACCACAAAAACACGCGCAGAACTAAACTACATTTTAACTAAGTATAATTATCGAATTAAACGTGCGGAACTAGAACAAGTTTTAGCTATAACTTTATAAGGAGTAAAAAATGAAAAATATAATTTATGGAACTGGACCGCTTGGTTATTGGGTAATGAAAACCCTTGCGGATAAAGGTGAAAGTGTAACCTTCGTTAATAGAAGCGGCAATACCGACCATATTCTCCCAAATAGTGTTGATATAGTAGCCGGTGATGCAAACAACTCAGAAGAAGTTTATCAAATTTGCAAAGATGCCAAAGCGGTCTATTTTTGTGCGATGCCCCCTTATACTGATTGGCCGGATAATTTTCCCCCTTTAATAAAAGGATTGATCGAAGGAATATCACGAACTGAGGCCAAACTGATTTTTGGAGATAATCTTTATATGTATGGTTCAACAAATGGAGAACCAATTCGAGAAGATATGCCTTATGCTACTTCCGGCCATAAAGGAAAGACTAGAGCGCTTGTGGCAAACATGCTGTTAGATGCCCACAAAGAGGAAAAAATTAAAGCAACAATGGGGCGAGCATCTGATTTTTACGGACCAGAAGTAATTAATGCGGCATTAGGTGCAATGTTTTTTGAACCGGCATTATCAGGCAAGCCTGTAAACTTGATTGGAAATATTTCACAACCACATACATTCACTTACATCAAAGATTTTGCAAAGGCTTTGGTAATTCTTGGAGAAAGTGAAGAGGCCTTTGGTAAAGCATGGCACGTTCCAAGTGCAGAAACAATTTCAACTAAAGAACTTGTGCAGATAATTGAAGATAAAATGGGAAAGAAAATTAAGGTTCGAGTTGCAGGAAAGTTTCTGATTTCGATGCTGGGACTATTTAACCCTATGGTTAGAGAAGTTAAAGAAATGATGTACACATGGGAAGAACCTTATATTGTTGATCATTCACAATTTGAAAAAGTTTTTAGTTCTGTAATAACTCCACACGAAAAAGCAATTGAAGAAACTATCGATTGGTTCAAAAACGAATACAAAAAACACAATTAAATTATAGGAGATATATAAAATGAAAGCATTACAAGCAATATTTACATATGCATTAATTATTACATTCACATCAATTTCTTTCGCGCAAGATGGCAAAGTGTATGTGGAAATAAGTGGAATTGATGAAATTGAAGGTGATCTTTCAATAGGACTTTTTAACGATGCAGAGTTATTTCCTCAAAATGGAAAAGCATTTCAAGGATCAAGAGTAAAAGTTGAAACTTCTAAAATCAGTTATACATTTGAAAATATTCCAGCAGGCGATTACGCATTAGCAATTTATCACGATGAAAATTCGGATGGAGAATTAGGTAAAAATTTTCTTGGAATGCCAAGTGAGGATTATGTGTTTTCAAATTATGCAACCGGTACTATGGGACCGCCAAGTTTTGAAGATGCCATGTTTACTCACAAAGACTCAACAACAATTAAACTTAATCTGAACGAATAATTTTAATCGAGGCAGCAATGTTAAAAAAATCTAAAAACCACTTTATTCAAGCAAGCTTAACTTTCCTTGTTTCAGCATTACTCTTTATCGCCTGCAGCGAACAAGAGAATACAGAAGAGATTAAGAAAGCGATTCCGGTAAAAACAGTTAGTGTAAAAAAGGAGAAACTCTCTTTACCAATTCATACTAGCGGAAAATTATCTTCTGCTAAAGAGATAAAACTCTCTTTCAAAACACCTGGAATAATTCAAAAAATACTTGTTAATGAAGGACGTTCCGTAAAGAGAGGTACTATTTTAGCACAGTTAGATCTATCCGAAATAAATTCGCAAGTAACACAGGCTAATCAAGGATATGAAAAGGCGCAACGTGATTTTGAAAGAGTTAAATCGCTTTACGCCGATAGCGTTGTAACATTAGAGCAACTTCAAAACGTTGAAACTGCACTCCAGGTTGCTAAGTCTCAGTTATCAATTGCTAAGTTTAACCAAAAACATTCGACAATTATCGCCCCAACCAATGGTAAAATTCTAAAAAGATTTTCAGAAGAGGGTGAATTGACTAATGCAGGGATGCCAGTTATATTTTTTGGGACATCAAATAGTGATTGGATTGTTCGAGTCGGTGTTACTGATCGTGAAGTAGTGAAGTTGAAAATTGGTGATAAGGCAGATGTGTTTATTGATGCTTATCCAAACAAAACATTTTTTGCGAAAATAAAAGAAATTGCTGAAGCAGCAAACCCTATGAACGGAACTTACGAGATTGAATTGGAACTAGTAGAAAAAGATGTAAAACTGGTCTCTGGGTTTATTGTTAAGGTTGATATCTTCTCCTCTAAGAAAGAAGAATACTATATAGTCCCGATCGATGCAATTGCAGAAGCTGACGAAATAGAAGCAACATTATACACAATTTCAAAAAACAACACAGCTAAAAAAATTAAAGTGACAATTGCGGAGATAATTAATGGAAAGGTTACGGTTAAAACCGGACTGGAAAATGTAGAAACGGTAATTACGGATGGAGTTGAATATTTGACAAATGGAATTGAAATTAGATTACTGAAAGCCGGAAAACCGGAAACGGGAGACCGGATTAAAACTAATTAGGTTGGAGAAAGAAATGGGTAGTATAATTCAAAAATTTGAGGATTTACAGGTATGGCAAGAATCAATGAAGTTGGCAAAAACAATTTACAAAGAACAAAAGAATTGTAAAGATTTTGGACTACGCGATCAAATGCAAAGGGCTTCTGTTTCAATACCTTCAAATATTTCAGAAGGATTTGAGCGAGGGTCAAATAAGGAATATATACAATTTTTATTCATCGCTAAGGCATCTAGCGGTGAATTAAGAACACAAATTTATTTATCGATTGATTTGAAAATATTAAATGAAAAAGAAGGAAAGGATTTACTTGAACAAAGTCGAAAAGTATCCGCATGTTATTCAAATTAATCAAAACAAGAAAAGAAAAATTTAAATAGATGAAATAAGTAAATGGAAAACGAACTCAGTTTCCGGATTCCGGTCTGCGGTTTCCTTTTTCCTTCACGGAGTGAAAAATGAAATTACCAAAATTTGCTATAGAGAACCATCAATTTGCAACAATATTGATATTGTTGTTAACGCTAATGGGATTGGTTGCTTTCTTAACAATGCCCCGATCAGAAGACCCCGCAGTTTCGCCAGCCGGATCATCAATTATTGTGGTTTATCCTGGAGCAACTCCCGCGGATGTGGAGGAACTAATTGTCGACCCAATTGAAGAAGTTCTAAATGAATTGGAAGATATTAAAGAAATTAAAGCTAATGCTGGAGATGGACTTGGAACAATTAATATTGAATTTTTATCAGGCAGTGATCCAGAAGAAAAGTATTCTGATGTTGTTCAAAAAGTTAATAGCATTAAAAACAGCTTGCCGAATGAGATTGTTAAACTCGATATGATAAAGTGGTCAATCTCAGATGTAAATATCATACAAGTTGCTTTAATTTCAGAGACTGCAAGTTATAGATCTCTTGAAAAGGAAGCTGAAAGGTTGAAAGATAGTTTTGATAATGTGACCGGAATAAAAAAAGTTCAGATCCGTGCATTCCCTGAACAGGAGATACGGATTTCTGTTGATTTGGAAAAAACTGCTCAAATGAATATCCCAATGAACCAAATTATCGGGTCAATTCAAATGAATAATACGAATATTCCCGGCGGATATATTGATTTGGGCAGCAAGAGATTTAATCTTCAAACAAGCGGTTCGTTTAAAAATATTGATGAAATAAAAAATGTAGTTGTAAACGCAATGAACGGGAATATAGTTTATTTAAAAGATATTGCAGAGGTTAAATATGATAACGAAGATGAAAAATACTTAGCACGGTTCAATGGGAAAAGGGCTTTGTTTATTATTGCGAACCAAAAAGTAGGAACTAACATATTTGATGTGAGAGATCAATTGGAAGATAAGTTGAATAGATTTGAGGCTGAACTTCCAGAAGAAATTGATGTTGATATAGCATTCGACCAATCGGAATCTGTTGCAACACGCTTAGAAGGATTTTTTCTAAATCTTCTGCAAGGATTGCTCCTTGTGGGAATAATTGTAATTATTGCGGTAGGATTTCGTGCATCAATAATAGTGATGCTTGCCATACCAACATCTATTTTTATCGGAATCGGTTTCATTGACCTTTCAGGGTATGGGCTTCAGCAAATGACGATTGCCGGATTAGTTATAGCACTTGGTCTGCTTGTTGATAATGCAATTGTTGTTACCGAAAATATCACAAGATATATGAAACTTGGAATGACTAGATCGGAAGCAGCGGTAAAAGGAGTTTCTGAAATTGCTTGGGCAATTGTAAGCTCTACAGCCACAACGGTTCTGGCTTTTGTTCCAATGATGATGATGCAGAATATTACAGGTGATTTTATAAGAAGTATGCCGCTTACCGTTATTTATACTTTAACCGCTTCTCTTGTGGTTTCGTTAATGCTTACACCTTATCTTTCAAAAAAGTTTATAAAAATAAATGGTAAAGGAGATAGTAGATTCCGTAAATTATTGAACAAGCAAATTGAAACGAGTTATAGAAAAACACTTAGTTTTGCTTTGAAAAAACCGGCTATAATTTTCCTTGCTGTCGGAATTGTTTTCATCGGAAGTATGTCTCTCTTCCCACTAATAGGTGTTGCATTTTTTCCGAAAGCAGAAAAGCCTCAATTCATAATCAACATAAACACACCGAATGGTTCCAGCTTAGATAAAACCGATAGAGTTGCAAAATATGTTGAGTCGGTTCTAAAAGCAAGAGAAGAAATAACACATTTTGCAACAAACGTAGGCAGAGGAAATCCGAGAATTTATTACAATGTAATGTCCAAACACGAAACTGCCACACACGCACAAATATTAGTGCAATTGGACGAATACAATTACAAACCATTCAATAAATTATTAGAAGATTTAAGAAGTGAGTTTAGCCGATACGCAGGCGCAAAAATTGAAGTGAAAGATTTTGAACAAGGTCCGCCTATTGAAGCCCCGGTTGCAATTAAGATCATTGGAGATAATCTCGATATATTAGAAGAAATTTCAGGCGATGTTGAAAAAATGTTCCTTTCTACTGAGGGAACGATAAATGTGAACAATCCTTTAAGTACCTCAAAAACGGATTTGCAAATTAAAATCAATCGTGAAAAAGCGGGATTACTTGGAGTACCAATCGCAGAAATTGATAAGACAGTCCGTGCTGCAATAACAGGATTAACAATATCCAAATACCGCGATTCCGAAGGGAAAGAATACAACATTGTAATTCGTCTTCCAATAAATAAGAAGCCGGCACTTAAAGATCTGGATAGAATTTATATTTCTTCTGTTACAGGAGCACAAGTTCCATTAAAGCAACTTGCTTCAATTGAATTGAAAGCCACACCGATGAATATTAGTCATTATGATTTAGATAGAACTGTTATGTTAACTGCTGATGTAATTGCAAATTATTCGGTTGATAAAGTAACAAAGGAAATAATTTCTGACATGGATAATTATCATTGGCCCAAAGGGTACAGCTATCACATTGCGGGTGAAATGGAAAAACGAGAGGAATCATTCGGTGGAATGATGCAGGCAATAATAATTGCAATTGTTGGAATATTTGCTGTTCTTGTTTTACAGTTCCGTTCATATTCACAACCTTTAATTGTTTTCTCCGCCATACCATTGGCTTTCATCGGTTCGTTTATTGCTCTTTTTATTACTGGCTTTCAATTCTCTTTCACAGCATTTGTCGGCTTAACTAGTTTAGTTGGAATTGTAGTAAACAATTCTATAATTCTTGTTGATTACACTAACCAACTCCGTGCTGAAGGGAAAGAGATGATTGCCGCATTAAAAGAAGCAGGCGAAACACGTTTTATTCCAATTGTGTTAACTACCGCGACGACGGTCGGTGGACTGTTGCCTTTAACTTTAGGCGGCGGAACTATGTGGGCACCAATGGGCTGGGCAATAATTGGCGGATTACTTTTCTCAACATTTTTAACACTTGTTGTTGTACCAGTTTTGTATAAGGTTTACACGAAGTAGAGAATTTATAAATAGGTGCGCAGAGTTTGTTTTCGAAATAAGTAGGTATGAATTAAGATTACTACTCTATTAATTGCTTATCTGGTTTTTTTATTTAGAAAACTAATCAAACTCAATGCTTCTCATCTTTCATTTAAAAGAGGAGAACTTCAAGAACTTCTTGAGGAATTAAATGAGTGTGAAAATCCAATTGAAGTAATCAATAATTATACAAATGATTGTGCAGCTTAATAAAATTATTATTTTGCATTTACACTAATTTATAAACAAAAATATACACTTATATCTTTGAAAATAGTGCATACAAAAAAGTGAATAATCAGCGGGTTTTCTTAAATAGTCAAAAAACAAAAAGCCCGATTTCATTACAAAATCGAGCTATTATCGTGGGCCAACAGGGACTCGAACCCCGGACCCTCTGATTATGAGTCAGATGCTCTAACCAACTGAGCTATTGGCCCTAAAAAAATAGATTCCAAAGTTAAATCATTTTCCGTTGGGAATCAAATAAATTTAAAACCAAAGTATAGAGAATTGAGTCATAAATAATGTAACCGAAAGGAAAAGAAAAACGATACGTTACGTCAAAATAAAAAGTGACTAAAAAACATCAAAGAATTTTTAACCGAGCTATGGAAATCAAGTAACTTGGCATGCTCAGTAAGATTAAAGTCTGTCCGAGAACCATGAAAATTGTCATTCCGGGCTTGATCCGGAATCTCATTTCTTTGATTTTAGAGTTTAAATAGATGCTGAAATAAATTCAGCATAACAAAAAATAGAGTTTTCGGACAAAAACATGGTCAGTGATAGTAAGGATAACCAAGCTTAAGCTCGCTTTACATAGAGAACTGCAATAGCAATTTAATTATCAACAAAATCTTTATCACCAAACACAGCAAGTCCACCCAAAGCAGTTTCTCTGTATAGGCTTGGAATATCTTTCCCTGTCTCTTTCATTACCTTTGTTGCCACATCAAAACTGATAAAATGTTTTCCATCCGATAATATTGAGTACCGTGCAGAATCAAATGCACGTGCGGCAGCGTGAACATTCCTTTCAATACAAGGAATTTGAACCAAACCATTTATTGGATCACAAGTCAAACCAAGATGATGCTCTAATCCCATTTCTGCAGCATATTCTATTTGAGCCGGAGAACCGCCGGCTAATTGTGTGGCAGCAGCGGCTGCCATTGCACAGGCTGTTCCAACTTCGCCCTGACAACCAACTTCCGCACCGGAAATAGAAGCATTATTTTTTACAATATTACCAATAAGACCTGCAGTTGCTAAAGCTCTGATAATTCTTTCATCATCAAGTTCAAAATGCTCTTGAGTTATCTTTAACACAGCAGGTAATATACCTGATGACCCGCATGTGGGAGCGGTAACTACTTTTCCACCGGATGCGTTTTCTTCTGATACAGCAAGTGCATAAGAAAAAAGTTTACTGGTGGTTTTTGCATGATCAGTTAATCCTCTTGATTTGGTAAAGTAGGAGGCGGCCTTTCTCTGTAATTTTAATCCACCCGGAATAAGTCCTTCGCTAGAGAGTCCATTATCAATAGTGTTTTGCATTACATTCCAAACATCAGCAAGATGTGATTTTATTTCCTCTCCCTCAGTTTCAAAAACAAGTTCCCAAAATGTTTTGCCTGTTTCTTTGTAATAATTTAAAACATCCTGCATATTACTTTGTTTGTAAATGAACTTCGATTTTCTACTTTTGTTTTTATTATCCACGATCTTTCCACCGCCAACACTAAAAACCAGCCATTTATCGGGAGTAGAGTTTTTATCAGCTACCTCAAATTCAACTGCATTGGGATGAAATTTTTTCACTTTTTTCTTTTCCCAGACTATCTCAACTTTTGCAGGTTTAAGCTCCTCAATTATTGTAACATCTGTAAGATGTCCCTTACCTGTTAAAGCCAAACTACCGTATAGCGACACTTTAAATGATTTTGCTTTCGGATGTTTTTTTCTATATAACTGTGCAGCTCTATTCGGTCCCATTGTATGGCTGCTAGATGGACCACGCCCAATTCTATAGATTTCTTTAATTGATTCCATGATAAAATCTCTAATATCTAAATGGTAAAATATGATGTTTTAATTTAATACTAATAAATGTGAAGTAACATCTTTTCTTGAATTTTCTGTCGTAAATCTACCTGCCTTGAAGGAAAGCTATTCGGTGAGAAGTACAAATCGGAAGTGGTAAAAATAGGAAACCTCGAGGCAGTGCCTCGAGGAATTATTTGATTAAATAATTTACATCCCTATTTATTTTAACAGCAAACATTTTTTTGTTAGTATTTTATTGCCACTACTAAGTGAGTAAAAGTAAATTCCACTTGTTAAGTTAGAGGCATTAAACCGTACTTCATAAATACCAGGTTGTTGCACTTCATTTACTAGTGTTGCAACTTCTTTTCCTAATGCATCATAAACTCGGAGTATCACATTTATAGTTGATGCAAAGTTTACATCGTCTGTGGGGATAGAATATACTATTGTTGTGCTTGGATTAAATGGATTTGGATAGTTTTGAGAAAGATTAAAATTCTCTGGAATTTCCATTTTATTTGATCTAACATCTACAGCTCCATCATAAGTGTAGATGTGTTTTTCAGAATAGTCCCAATTACCTGATAGTTTATTATAAACTATTACAATAAGAGGTTTTCCTTCAGCATCATTTGCATATTCAGATTTTGATAATTCAATCCATACAGATGTATTCGTATCCCATGTAAAGTCTAGATCCTCAATTAAGTAATTGTTGGAATCATATTTAGATTGTATTTTACTTTTTGTAATCATAGAAAATCCGGAAAACTCCATAGACATAGTTGACACATATTTAATAAGATTTCCATTAGCATCATATTCAAATTCCCACAAATAATAATTTCCTTCGCTCCATTGTTCATTTTCAACATCCCAAGATTTTGAAAGTTCTTCACTAATTTTTCCATTCTGATGATATAAAGTTGTTGATAAATTTGAATTTTCAAAAATACTTTCGGTCTCATTCCATATTTCAACTAATTCTTCAATCTCTCTTCCTTGAGCATCATAAGTATAAGTATATTGTTGTGAGAGAGCCCAACTTGAAATCAAGTATCGGTATGCTGTTATCTTGGTAACAAGTTCATTAGTATATTCATACTCTTGCTTGTTGCTTATCTCCCATACCCCACCATCAACATCCCAATTAGATTGTATCCCTTCAACTATCTTATTGCTTGAATAGGTATGTTCCCATTTAGTTCCCATTCCAATAGTTCCGTCATCTTCATAAAACCACATAATATCAACTACCATTTGTTTCTCGGCATTATACCCAAATAACATCTCCATTTTTGTTTTCCACTCTGAGTTTTCCATTTTTTGATATGCTACGTCTGACATTAGCCCAGCATCAGTATATCGATAAGTTTGTCTCGTTTCATCCACCCAATTTGAAGGAACCCAAACTTGGCTTAAAATACTAGTAAGCAGATTGTTAAGAACTACTTGTGAAGCAGTTAGAACCTGACCATTTTCTACTTTTGGCTTAAATTGTGTCTCAATTTTCTTTTGACAAAAAACTGTTGTACTTGCTAAAAGTAAAATCAATAAAAGTGTAATAGTAATTAATTGTTTCATTTTAATTTTCTCCTTTGTTTAATGTTATAGAATTTTGTTCTAATGATTTTATTATGGTTTTTATCTGTTGTAATGAAATTGGTTTTTCTTGAATTATGATGTTTATGTTCTTTGTTAATTCTTTAAGGGATATTGTATCATCCTTAATGATTATGATTGATGTACCTTTTAATGAAGCATTAGTTAGTTTTTCCAAATAACTTTTGCTATCAAGAGTTTCAAATCTTAGTTCTGTAATTACCACATTTATCTTTTCTTCTTTTACCATCTTAATTGCATCATAGGGATTTTTAGTTGTATGAATACTTTGGAAGTAATCCATTAGTGCGAGAGCAATACCCTTGGATAAAAAATCTTCTTTGATTACAATTAGTAGTGATTTCATTTGTTAATGATTGTTTCTGTTGTGATATATCATTTAGGCAATTCCTGTGCCTATATTGTATACTTTGTTTTTGGTAGAAAAATGGAGAAAAAGGTTATGAGATTTAAATGAGTGTAAACGTAAATTAACAGAAATTGTTAACTGTAATTAACAATTATGTCATTAGGAAAAAGGAAAATATAAATGAAGTAGTTGAATAAATCTTATTAATAAATATGGTTGGGTTTAAAAACTATAAAAATATCTTACACAATCAACAACCTATTAGCAAAATATAAAGGCATGAATATTAATTTTTGCTCAGAGAGTTCTGAATATTTATTTAGAGATAAAGCATACCCATTTTCTATAGTTCTATATTTTTCTAAAAGTAAATGCATACTTTTTAATTTCCCTGAAGATCCACTTTTAACTTCAATTGGAATTATCTTCCCATTTTTTGATACAACATAATCAACTTCTGCTGAACTGCTTTTGGAAGCTCTCGACCAATAGTAAAGAGAAGATACATCTGTAGATAAAATTTCTTGTCCAACAAATTGCTCTGCAAGTGCTCCTTCATAAATATTTAACAAATTATCATTTACTATTTCGGAACTATATTGTAATTCACAGGCAATATTCATTAAACCGATATCTAAAAATATTGACTTGAATCTCTTTGAAGATGCAGTTGCTCCTAATGGAACACCTGACGGATCAATAGAAGGCACCTTCGTAATAATTTTTGCAGATTGTAATAAATTGTATGCATTTTTAATTGTAGGGTTTGAAAAACTTTCTGCAAGTTTAGAATATTGAGTTTGCTTCCCAACATTTTTAGCAATAGAAAATAGGATTTCTTTTAAACACTCCTTATTCGATTTTCCTGCATATTTTGAAAAATCTTGAATAAGCGTATCAAGTAAACTTTTTTGAATTTCAAACACATTAACATAGCTCTCGGTTTGCAAAAATGTTTTTACTGCTTCTGGCATACCTCCAATAAAAAAATATTTCCTAAGTTCTTCTAAAATGATTTTATGGAAATTATCGGGAATTTTGTTCAATGGAAAATATAGTGTTTCAGCTAATATTGAATTTCCAAATGCAGTTAGAAACTCGTAAAAATTCATCGGGTGCATTGATAAGATATCTACTCTTCCAACAGGGAATGAAATATCTTTCAGTGCAAATTCAATTAGTGATCCGGCAACAATCAGATGAAGCTGTGGCATTTCTTCATAAAAATAACGTAATGTTGAAAGCGCTATTGGAACATTTTGAATTTCATCAAAAAACAAAAGATCTGTTTCTATATTAATTTTCTTTTTCAGATGTAATTCTAATTCCAGAACTATTCTTTTAGGATCTTTATCTTTTTTGAAAATATTTTCTATTTCAGGGTTTCTTTCAAAATCAATAAAATGAATGGTTTTATAAGTTTTGCCAAATTTTTTTACAATATAAGTTTTGCCAACTTGACGAGCACCTCTTAGTATTAAAGGTTTACGTAAAGGATTATTTTTCCATTTAAGTAGTTTATCTTCTATTTCTCTATACATATTATTTTTATCCTTTAAAATAACAAGGTTAATTTATATAACATCCTTTAATAAAGCAAGGTAAAATACGAGACTATCCTTTTATAAAGGTAACTCGCAGTTGTTTTATAGAGAAAAAACAAGAAGTAGTATAAGGTAAAGCAAAAAATGTCATTTTCCCAGATGGTGTCCCTTTAGAAGAAATGAGAGAACGTGATTGAGAAACTTTGTAGCTTTAAGGAATATTTATAGAAAACTCTTGAATTTTTTTATGAAGTGATACTCTTGATAAATTTATTGACTCAGCAGTTTTTGAAATATTGAAATTATTTTGTTTTAGATGATACTCTAAATAGGATTTATCAAAATTATTTGCAGCATGGTTGAAAGCAGTTTTATAATCCTTGTAAATAAAATTTGTTTCTTCAGTTATAACTTTTTTTGAATTAATGAATTTTTCTGGCAATAGATTTTTTGTTATTGTGTTGTGGCTATTTGTTACAAGTAACATCCGGATTAAATTTTCCAGTTCTCTTATATTTCCCGGCCAGTCATAGTTAATGATTATCTCAAGCACATCATCCGCAAAAATCAAATTAGGTTTATTGTACTTCACCAAAAAATGATTAATTAATTGTGGAATATCATTTCTTCTTCCGGTTAAAGAAGGAACTTCAACTTCAATTACATTCAGTCTATAAAACAGATCTTCTCTGAATTTTCTCTCTTCAACTAAATTTGAAAGTTTCTGGTTTGATGCACTAATAAACCTAACATCAACTGTTTTCATTTCATTTGAGCCAATTGGTTGAATTACTCCATCTTGAAGAACGCGCAGCAGTTTAGCCTGCACTCTCGGACTCATTTCGCTTATTTCATCTAAGAAAATAGTTCCTCCAGCACTACTTTCAAGTAGTCCAATTTTATTTATCATTGCTCCGGTAAATGCTCCTTTAACATATCCAAATAGTTCACTTTCCATTAATTCATCAGAGAGAGTCGCACAATTTATTGGAGTAAATGGTTTATTTTTTCTATCCGACATAAAGTGAATATTACGAGCTACTATTTCTTTGCCGGTTCCACTTTTACCATAAATATAAACCGGTATGTTAGAATCACTTGATATTCTTTTCAGTAGTTCTTTCATTTCTTTTATCGAGTCACTTTCCCCAATAATTTCAGGTAATTCATAGAGGTTAATTTTCTTTTTTAAATTTTCATTTTCTCTAACAAGAGTTTGGGACTTAATTACTTTTTCAATTTTAATAGATAATTCATTCAAGTTAATTGGCTTAGTTAAATAATCTTCTGCTCCTTTCTTCATTGCTTCAACAGCATTTTCTACTGAAGCAAATGCCGTCATTATTATTATAGGAATTGTAATCTTATTCTTTATTAAATAATCTAGTAATTCTAAACCATCCATCTCAGGCATTTGCAGATCAGATAAAATCAAATCATAGCTATTTTTTTGCAATAACTTAGTTCCTTCTTTTCCATTTGAAGCTGTATCTGTTTTAAAACTTTTAGAATTTAAAAAACTACAAATACCTCTATTTAAACTTTCGTCATCATCAATAACAAGTATTCTCATATCTATTTCCTTTATTGATTTGCAGGTAATGTTATTTTAAAACATGCACCTTTATTATTTTTCTGAAATGTTTCAATTGAACCATTGTGAGCTTCAATAATATTCTTGGCAATTGCCAAACCTAAACCACTTCCTGATGATTTTGTTGTAAAGAAAGGGTGGAATATATTATCATAATTTATTTCATCTATTCCCGGACCTTCATCACAAACTGTACAAACTATATCTGAATTTTCATTTTGTATTTCAATATGAATTTTGGAATTTTCAGGACTAAAGTAAATTGTATTAACAAGTAAATTTTCGATAACTTCTTCCATTAAACACTCATCAAGATTAAGAACTATTTCTTTGAAGAGATAATTCTTCTCCACTACAATTCCTTTTTCGTGAATATCTGAACCATACTTTTCAATTCCTTTCTCAACAATCTTAATAAAATCTACTTCCACTTTTTCCAAATAAGGTTTTCTGTAAAACTTTTTAAAATTCTGTAACATTACCATAAATGAATTGAGTGAGCTTTTTATTTCATTGACAAAAAGCGAAATATTTTCATCGTTGGAGGTTTGCATTTCCAAGTTTTGAACCCAAACACTCACTCCACCAATTTTGTTCTGTATTTCATGAGATATTTTAGAAACTGTTTCTCCAACAAAAGCTAATTTTTGTTTTTTGCTAAGTTCAATTCTGGTTTGGGATAGTTCATCTATTTTTACTCTAAGTTCTTCATTGGTCAATGATAGTTTACTGTAGCTTCTCTTCAATTCATCAATCATTTTGTTAAAAGAGTCAATTAGAAATCCCAATTCATCGTTTCGATTTATATCAATTTCATCTTCAAAATTTCCTTCTCCGACTTGTCTTGTAATGTCTGTAATTTTATTAAGAGATTTGGAAATTCTGTTGGCATAAAATGAAGTGAACAAAACAATAAGTGTGTAGATGAAA
>Ga0164315_10001401_pt1 | contig 18125 bp, 10 predicted proteins | sample GuaBasSedimGuay6_FD_113737 | JGI IMG/M metagenome (GOLD analysis project Ga0164315, IMG submission 113737) | Subseafloor sediment microbial communities from Guaymas Basin, Gulf of California, Mexico - Guay6, Core 4569-2, 0-3 cm | ecosystem: Environmental > Aquatic > Marine > Hydrothermal vents...
TAAAATAACTGTGACGCTTATAACGATATCTTTTGTATTATTTTACAGGCAATTAGAAATTAGTAACTAGTAATTAAAATGAAAGACAATTTTATTTAATTACTAATTGCCAATATACTAATTACTTGCAAAACATAAGTAATACAGATATTTAAAACAGCCTAGACAATAATAAGTAGAGCGTTATTAAAGTTTGCTTTATTCGTTACTTAACTCAATCGCTTCTCCTATGGTTATTTTTGTTTCACCCTTAAAAGCAACAATAAAACAGTCTGAATGACCTTCAGTATGTAATTTATTTTTAAGGAATTTAGCTTCATTATAACTTTTATAATCTCCAATTATATAAATATTCATACCTGAAGAATATTTTATATTAACTTTTCTTGGAGAAAAGGAACCGTTTAATTTCTCGAAATCGGTATTACTTAATTTGTTTTTATATGCACCTACCTGAACAGAGAATTTAATGATTCCAGAGCTATTACTTTTATCAACAGAATTTATAACTGATCCTGGTTTTTCTATTTGTTTTGCTTTAGTCAGCGATATGTTTACTCCATTATTATAGGCAATTATATAAGCGTCGGCAAAACCTTTTGACTTTATTAAATTTTCAGCAGATCTTGCCTGGGCAATGGAATTATATGGGCCGGTCATGTACCGAGTGCCTTTTGAAGGGATTTTTTCCGTGAAAATGGGTTCAATGTTTTGAAACTCACTTGATGTAACAGGTTTTAGGAACATCCCAAGTTGAAGATAGTAGGCAAGACCTTTAATGCTTTTAACATTGCGGTTTCCATCATCTTTATTTTTATTGTCGTTTGAACTGATGGGGCTGTAACTGACACTACTGAAGACAGATAGTTCGTGTATTTTATTACTGTTGTATTTGTCATTAAAAACAAGCTTATCTTTTCCTAATGAATAAGATTTTCTTTGACCATTAATTTTTGAAATGATATAGGCATCATCATACCCCATTTTTTTAACATATTTAAGAGCCATATCTGCAGCTTCATATGTTTTATATTCTCCAACAAGGTATCTTCGATAAGGATTCTTAACAAATTTATCAAATATCACAGGGCTAACTTTTGCGAATTTCTTTGTTGGTAAAAGCCCTTTGAAAATTCCTAATTGAACGTGAAATAAAATTCCCTTTTTTGTTTTGTATTTAACAGGCTTCGGTTTTACATATGAATATGTATAAGTTGAGAGAACTTCCCAACTTAGTTTTGATGATGTGCTTTCTTTACTGGTGCTTTTTTTTGTGTCGTTGTAAATATTCTCAGCAACAAAGGCTGTATCAATTTTAGAAGAAATGGCTGCCGGAATACTTAAGTAAATTCCATAAGCACTTTCCTGTAGTTGTAAGGCATATAGCTGTAAATCATTAGCTCCCATTAACTTAATATATTGGTCAGATTTGTACATCATATTGCGTGCTGACCGGGTTTGTACATTCGCTTTGGTGAAATAATCAATAGCTTCGCGTTCCAATACTGTCGCACGGTCTGATTCCTTTACCTTATTTTTTTGTTTGACTTCTGCAAAATGATTTTTATAAATATTATATCTTATTTCATTGGCATTAAGATAAATGTTTGTGGCATTAAGTAATTTGTAAAATGCATTTTGTTCTTTTTCTATAGCCTTTTGTTTCATTTTGTCTTTTAATAACAGGTCTGTTTGTAGTTCTGCCTGCATATTTAATGAATCAACAATTAAATATGTTATATCCACCTTTTGCATTATGTTATTTGCATAAGTGTTCTTTTTATTTGCATCAACAATTTGATCCAATTCCTGACTGGAAAGATTAAGTTTCGGCAAAATTAAATTAGCTTTTGATTTATATAAGTTTGCATCTACCAATGGGTTATATTGCTCAACATTCTTTGGAAAAAAGTTTGAGTCAGCACTAATAACTTTATCACTAATTATTTTGTTTGTTTTTAAATAATCCTTAGGATTTAAAGTTGTATCGTTCGAGTAAAAGCCAAATGCTGCTTCCTGTAATTTAAATGCCTGTAATCTCAAATCATTAGCCGATTTTATGGCATCAAATTTCATTTGTTCATCATTTAGTGGAGCTGTTTGTATTTTGTTATGTGCCTCATCAAATAAGGTTTTGGCTTTCAATTCTATTTCATGACCAATTTTTGCATTTCTTGAATCATCACTTAATCGGTTACGATTTATTGCAGTAATGTATATTTTGCTTCTTATAGAATAGGCTTTGTCGTAGTCTGATAAAGCTTTATTTCCTTTTTTTAGCGCTTTCCCTTCTAACTTTTTTGCTTTTTTTAGGGCTTTGCTCATACTCTTTCCACTACTTGTTGCTTCTGCAATTGTATATTGTTTCTCAATCTCTGATTGATATGAATTATATTGAGACATGTATTTTTTTGCAGACTCAAGGTATTTGTCTGCCTTACTTAACTGTTTTTGCTCGTCTTTTGTAAAGACCTTTTCGTAGTATTTTTTTTCCTTTAGGTCAAAAGAATAAGCCCGGAAGATATTAAATAATTCAAATTTATTTGATTTCTTAACCAAAGGGCTTTTCGTTGGGGTATTGGCAATTACCTGAGTGGTAAAAAAGATGATCAACATTAATAATGAAAAACTAAGCTTATTCATTTGATTAAATTTTAGTTATATGATTATATACTGAGCTTGTCTATGTATAAGTTTTATTGTAAAAAATGTAAAGTAAAACTATATAAATTCCAAAAATACTAAAAAAATGAATACTATATAAAACAAATGTATTAATATTATAAACATATTAATCTTGAAAAAAAAGGATGATGTTATGAATTTGTTGATAAATGATATAAAAAATATGCAAAATATGTACATAGTATAATTATATTTGTCGATTACCTAAAAAAACATGTATTATGATCAACTTGAAAGAAGGAGATAAAGCCCCGGACTTTTTGAAAAACTTTTCGGGAATAAATAAAAATGACCTAAAAGGGAAAAAAGTAATTCTGTATTTTTATCCTAAGGACAGTACGCCGGGCTGCACTGCTGAATCATGTAACTTGAGAGATAATTATAACGATTTAAAGGCGAAAGGGTTTGAGGTAATAGGGGTGAGTCCCGACCCTGAGAAAAGCCACATAAGGTTTAAAGAAAAGAATGATTTACCTTTTGAACTTATTCCTGATACTGAAAAAGAAGTTCTGAATGATTACGGTGTTTGGGGTGAAAAGAAAATGTATGGAAGAACCTATATGGGTGTGAACAGGATGACATTTATCATTAATGAAGAGGGGATTATTGAAAAAATTATTAAAAAAGTAAAAACAAAAGATCACACCAGTCAGATTTATACAGAGTTGGGGATTGAGTAGGAAAAGATAAAAGACAAAAGGAAAAAACATATCAAAAATAAAAAAATGGCTAAAGAGAAAGAACAAAAGGATATAAATAAGGAAAAATTAAAAGCCTTACAGGTAACACTTGACAAAATTGATAAGAATTTTGGGAAAGGTGCTATCATGAAAATGGGGGACGAGGAGGTTGAAGATATCCCGACAATTAAATCAGGTTCACTGGCGATTGATATAGCTTTGGGTGTGGGTGGTTATCCTAAAGGTAGAGTTGTTGAAATATACGGGCCTGAATCTTCAGGTAAAACTACATTGGCAATACATGCTATTGCTGAAGCTCAAAAAGGAGGTGGTATTGCGGCATTTATTGATGCTGAACATGCTTTTGACCGTTTTTATGCTGAAGCACTGGGAGTAGATATTGAGAATTTATATATTTCACAACCCGACAATGGAGAGCAAGCACTAGAAATCACAGATCATTTGATACGCTCAGGTGCTATTGATATCATTGTAATTGACTCGGTTGCTGCTTTAACACCAAAAGCCGAAATTGAAGGTGAGATGGGTGATTCTCGTATGGGCTTGCAGGCACGTTTAATGTCGCAGGCATTAAGAAAGCTGACTTCATCAATAAGTAAAACAAAAACTTGTGTAATTTTTATCAATCAGTTAAGGGAAAAGATTGGTGTGATGTTTGGCAACCCTGAAACTACAACTGGCGGTAATGCCTTAAAGTTTTATGCATCTGTACGAGTTGACGTAAGACGTATTGGAGCTATTAAAGATGGAGAAGATGTGAAAGGAAACCGTACACGGGTGAAAATTGTTAAAAACAAAGTTGCACCACCATTTAAAAAGGCAGAATTTGACTTAATGTATGGTGAGGGGATTTCAAAAACCGGTGAGATTATCGATTTAGGTGTTTTGTATGAAATCATTAAAAAAAGTGGTTCGTGGTTTAGCTATGGTGAAACAAAGTTAGGGCAGGGGAGAGAAGCAGTAAAACTACTGATTAAAGATAATCCTGAATTAGCTGAAGAGCTTGAAACGAAAATAAGGGAGAAGATGAGTGGGGATTAATACTATTTCAAAATTAAATAAAAAAAAGCGTACCTTATAGATACGCTTTTTTTTATGTCATTATTTTTTCTGAAATTCTTGTAATCCGTTTTCAAGAAACTCAATAAATACCTCAATATTTAAATCATATGCCCGTGGTTGAATAAGCTGATTTCCTTGCGAATCAAGTAACACATAATATGGTTGTGCATTAACCTGGAAACGGGTGATTTGATAGTCAGCAAACTTTTTACCAATTGTTTTTTTGACTTTACCATCAAAACTTGATGTAACCCATTCCTCTTCAGGTAGCTTAGATTTGTCATCCACGTATAGTGCAACAACCACATAATCATTTTTTAGCATTTTTAATACCCTTGGGTCGGACCATACGTTAGCTTCCATTTCACGACAATTTACACAACCGTGTCCCGTGAAATCAACAAAAACCGGTTTGTTAACTTTTTGTGCAACCCTGATTGCCTGTTCATAATCAAAATAACCCTTTATACCATGTGGTAAATGAAGGAATTCGCCATATTTGGGTTTCTCAGTTTGCTTATCACTTCCACCAGCATTGTTCCTCACAATTTCTGAAACATTAAAATCATGGCTTGACATAGGAGGTAAGTAGCCGGAAAGCGCTTTTAAGGGTGCACCCCACATTCCGGGAATTAAATAAACTGCAAAAGAGAAGGTGATTAGTGCCATACCAAATCTTGGAACACTAATATATGGTAAATCACTATCGTGAGAAAATTTAAGTTTTCCAAGTAAGTACATCCCCATGAGTATTGCCAATACAATCCATATGGCAAGATAAACTTCGCGATCTAAAATACCCCAGTGATAAGTCTGGTCAGCAATACTTAAAAATTTTAAACCAAGTGCTATTTCAATAAAGCCCAATACAACTTTTACTGAGTTTAGCCATCCTCCTGATTTTGGTAAATTACTTAACCATGATGGGAAAAAGGCAAATACTGTGAAAGGCAAGGCAAATGCCAGCGAAAATCCTAACATGCCAATTATCGGTTCAAGAACTGCACCACCTGCTGATTTTACTAAAATAGCACCAACTAGGGGGCCTGTGCAGGAAAAAGAAACAATTACCAATGTAAATGCCATAAAAAATGGCGCCCAAATACCTCCTTTGTCAACTTGAGCATCACTTTTGTTTATCAGCCAGCTTGGTAGGACAATTTCAAACATTCCTAAAAAAGAGGCTGCAAAAAACATGAAAATAAGAAAGAAAAGTGTATTTGGTATCCAGTGGGTACTCAGCCAGTTAGCGAAGTTCGCTCCAAACATTACGGCAACAAGCGTTCCAATTACTGTATATATTAAAATGATTGAAAAACCGTAGAATAATGCCTGAAAGCGTCCTTTTACCTTATCCTCACTCCCTTTCATGAAAAAGCTTACAGTCATTGGTATCATTGGGAATACACATGGTGTAAGTATGGCTAACAGTCCGGCAAGAAATGATACCCAAAATAACCACCACAAGGATGCATCATCAATTGAAATATTATCGGTAACATTGGTTACAGGAGTAATGTGTTCAATCGTATCCCGCTTATTCGTTTCATGATATTGGAGGTCAGCAGGTTCAATTATTTGAGTGGTATCACTAGCTTCTTTCTCCAAAACAACTGTCTCTTCCTTTTTTATCTTTTTAATTTCCTTCGGTGTTTCTTCTTCTTTAACTTTTTCCTGAACAGCTCCTTTTATGCTGAATTCAAAGTCAGGAGTAAATAATACACATTTATCATCATAACAAACCTGGTAATCAAATTCGCCTTTAACAACAAAGTCCTTTGTGCTGAGAATTTTTATTTTTTGTTTAAGTGTAGCCTGACTTTCAAAATATTGAACATCAATATCGAAAATATCATCGTGTTCAGTATGTGGCTTACTAACTTCCACCACATTACCTAACTTTTTATAGTCTTTCGTATCTTCAAATAAAAAGGTCATTTTTACCGGACCTCCTTCTTCAAAGAACTGTGAATACATATGCCATTTAGGCTCTATTTGAGCTTTAAAAATTAGCTCCGCTTCATTATTTGGCAACTGCTTAACACTATAATCCCATTCTACAGGATCAATTATTTGTGCCTGAATATTTATTGAATAAATTGCTGCAATAAATGCGATAATTATTACTCTCATATCTTAAAATTAGAAATTTAAATTAAAAAACAGTAAAACACATAAAAAATTGAAAACACAGACATTATAGACACTCTCAAATTAATTTCCATGACCAATTTTGGGCGCAAGATATTAATTATCTTTTAAAATAATGTCAGTAGGGTGACACTGTAAATCTTAAAAAGAGTTAAAATATAAAGATTGACGTTTTAAACTTCTGAAATTTTAGTTAATAATATCAAGTAGTGGTTGCTGATAAATTGTGAGAATAACTATTTTGCCAAATAGTACTATTATTTTGGGATAACAATAAAATAATTACTTTCTAACCTGAATAATTAATCAGGCTAATAGGTAATGCGATTATTCTTAAAAGAAAACTCTTTCAGAATGTAAAGGATGTTATTTCCTTACTGTATTATTTTTTCACCTTTTGTATCAAAAAAATCGAAAGCCAGAAATGAATAGGCTGAAACAGGCACCACCTTAATCCATTTTTTTAATTTAAGTGACCACTTTAAACGTTTCGATAAAATTCCATTTGTTATATATGATGCAATATACGGGTGGAGTTTAATAGTTAAGACTGTAGGTTTGTAGCTTTCCGTTAGGTACTGAATATTATTATAGAGCTCATCAACAAATAAAACGCTTGGAGTTATTTCTCCAGTTCCAGCACAAGTAGGGCATGTTTCAATTGTTTCGATAGACATTTCAGGACGAACCCTTTGCCTGGTTATTTGCATTAAACCAAATTTGCTGAGTGGTAAAATATTATGTTTTGTCCGGTCAATGGCCATTGCTTCTTTCATTTTTTCAAAAAGCTTTTGCTTATTTTCAGACAGGTGCATATCAATAAAATCAACCACAATTATTCCTCCCATGTCCCTTAGCCTAAGTTGACGTCCAATTTCACCTGCTGCAGCTATATTTACTTCTAATGCATTAGTTTCCTGGTCGTTTGTTTTTCTTGACCTGTTTCCACTATTAACATCAACAACATGGAGAGCTTCTGTGTGTTCAATAATAAGGTAAGCCCCTGTTTTTATTGTAACTGTTTTTCCAAATAACCCTTTAATTTGTTTCTCAATACCAAAACTTTCAAAAATGGGTGTGCCACCTGTATAGCTTTTAACAATTTTCTTTTTTTCTGGTGCAATAGATTCAACATAATCCTTTATCTCTCTAATTAAGTTGTTATCATTTGCATAGATACTATGAAAGCTGCTATTTAGAATGTCCCGAAGTAATGCGGATGTCCGGTCAAGTTCCCCCATTATCAATTGAGGTGGTTCCAGTTCTTTTAGACCCGAAAACATACTTTCCCATTTAGTAATAAGTTGATTCAATTCAGAATGAAGTACGGCAACGCGTCTGTTTCTGGCAACTGTACGTACAATTACTCCGTAATTGTTTGGTTTAATACTGAGAATAAGTCTTTTGAGTCTGTCTTTTTCTTCCTGAGATTTTATTTTCTGCGAAATAGAAACTTTGTCGGAAAATGGGATTAATACTAAATTCCTTCCGGCAATAGTTATTTCTGAAGTTATTCTTGGACCCTTTGTTGAAATCGGCTCTTTAGCAATCTGCACCAGAATATGCTGGCCTGAGTTAAACAACTCTGTTATTTTGCCGTGTTTATTTATGTCATCTTCAAGTTGAAAATTTTGTAAAGGTAATTGTTGATTGCTATTAATACACAGGTTAAGGTATTTTTGCTGTGACCTAAACTGAGGACCCAAATCAAGATAATGCAAAAAAGCATCACGTTCACTACCTACATTGACAAAGGCTGCATTTAAGCCAGTCATTATTTTTTTTACTTTCCCGAGGAAAATGTCTCCTACTGAAAACTTCTTGTTGTTTTTTTCCCTGGTTAATTCAACCAGTCTTTTATCTTCAAGAAGTGCAATTACAGTTTCCGATTCCCTAACGTCTATAACTAATTCATTATTCACAATTCCTTCACTTTTAATTAGATTTAACGGAATACAAAATACAAAGGATGTGTTTGTTTTGTAATGGTTTTAGCAAGGGTAATATTTTACCAGGGCACATGGTATCAAAATATTATACTGTTCCTTAATGATTTAATAATATAGCTAATTTAATGAATAAGGAAAGTTCCCTAAAAGTTAAATAAACTGATTGAGTAAAGCAATAAAAACACTTGTGTTCAATTTTGGGATCTTTTTTTAGTGCTCAGTCCCTGAAGAAGAATTTTGATAAACCTTTTGCGTAAAAGGAAATTTATTATTTATTGCCTTGCTCATTTTACTCCGATTGAACCTAGTAAAATTTAAACTATATTATAAAAGTCCGGGGAACAAATTGTGATGTTTTGTGTGTGTAATTAGAATGGATGATTTTGAATCGATAAATTCCCCCTGCTTCCACAACCTATGTGTTGTAAACAAAAAAGGCCAGATGGCCTTTTTTGTTTTAATTTTATTAAAACGGCTTATTTATTTCTTCTTCTTATGTCTGTTCTTTCTCAGACGTTTTTTTCTTTTGTGCGTAGCCATTTTATGTCTCTTTCTTTTCTTTCCGCTTGGCATAATTACATTATTTTTTATTTTTTTTACTTAAGATTTTTATCCTACAGTTTTTAATTGTTATACAGGGTATTCATGATTATTATAATCATTAAAAACGATTAATATCTTACTGACGTTCCAAATATAACTATATTCAATTTTCAAAAGACATTGAAAACTATTAAACTTCCGTTAAAAATTAAACTATTTTACGTTATTTTTAACTTTAGTAATAAATGTTTTTGATGGTTTGAATGATGGAATGTAATGTGCAGGGATAATAATAGTTGTGTTTTTTGAAATGTTCCTAGCTGTTTTTTCAGCTCTTCTTTTCACAACAAAACTACCAAAACCACGTAGGTATACATTTTTATTCTTTGCTAAGGAACCTTTTACAGTGTCCATAAATGCTTCAACTGTTTTTTGAACAGTTACTTTTTCAATTCCTGTATTCTTGGAAATTTCGTTAACAATATCTGCTTTTGTCATTTTAAATATATTTAGTTATCAGCTATTTACAATCAATTAAACGAACTGCAAATATAGACGTTTTCTGTACAACTAAAAATTATACACAAATTTTTTTCATAAAACTTTTAAAATTACCACTTTCAATATTAATTTGTTGGCCAAAATGATCATCTTATCTTTTGTTTTTGTGTGTTGTAAAAAACATTAAGTCAGGTAAATAGAATGAAATACTCGTTGATTATCTAAATAATTTAGTAAAAATATTGGATTGATTTTTTATTTTAAATTTTATGTAAAATGCCTATTTCCAAAGATATAATATCATGGTATCTTAAAAATAAAAGAGAATTGCCATGGCGACAAACAAAAAATCCTTATCTAATTTGGGTGTCAGAAATTATGCTTCAACAAACCAGAGTAAAACAGGCTATGGGATATTTTTATCATTTTGTTGCAAGATTTCCTGATTTGAATACTTTGGCAAATGCTGAAGAGAAAGAAGTTTTGAAATATTGGCAGGGTTTAGGCTATTATACCAGAGCGAGAAATTTGCACTATAGTGCTCAATATATAGTAAATGAATTGAATGGTTTATTTCCGGACAAATATAGCACAATAATTAAATTAAAGGGTGTTGGTGAATATACTGCAGCTGCCATAGCTTCATTTGCTTTTGGTGAAAAAATCCCGGCTATTGATGGGAATGTTTTTCGTGTATTGTCTAGAATTTTTAATGAAAATTTGGCTATTAATACAGGAACAGGGAAACGGGCTTTTAAGAAAATTGCGGAAGCTTTGATTGAAAATTTTAAAGCTGATGAATACAACCAGGCAATGATGGAGTTTGGTGCGATAATTTGTAAGCCTTCAAACCCACTTTGTTCTCAATGTCCGGTAGTGGTTTCCTGTTTGGCTTATCATAAAGGGAATATCTCTGAGCTACCTGTTAAAAAGAAAACGGGGAAATTAAAAAAGCGTTATTTGAATTATCTTTTTATTAAATGCGGTAAGAAAACTTTGATAAAAGAACGCAATCAAAAAGATATATGGAGAGGTCTTTATGAATTTCCGTTGATTGAAACCAAATCAAATATTATGACAGAAGAGCTAACCTTGTCTGAACAATGGTTAGATATTGTCGGTGATAATTTTAAACTTTTAAAAGTTTTTACTCCTGTTTTACACCGTTTATCACATCAGTTGCTGAATATTACTTTTTATTGTGTTGAAATAAATGAATTTAAGATAGCATCTTTGTATGAAAAAGTATTTTTGACTGATTTGATTAGCTATCCGGTTCCTAAAGTAATTGAGAATTTTATTAATGAATTAGATGAATAATATTCAAAACTATAAATACAGTATTTTCTCAGGTGTTTTATTTGGCTTAAGTTGGAATGATTATTTTCCATCCCTTAGTTTATTTCTTGCTTTTATTCCTTTGCTTTATGTAAAAAGATATTTAAAACCCGGGTTAATTGAATATTTTAATATTTCATTCCTGGCTTTTGTTATATTCCATTTAGGAACGGTCTGGTGGATATATAATTCTTCCATTCCAGGGTTTATTGCTGTAATAACATTGAATTCATTATTTATGGCTACAGTAATGGGTCTTTATTATATTGTTTCTGCAAAATGGAACAAATATTTAGCCTATTTATCGTTAGTCGTGTTTTGGTTAGCTTTTGAGTTTTTTCATTACCACTGGGAACTTTCATGGCCGTTTATGAATTTGGGCAATTGGTTGGGGCAAATCCCCAAATGGATACAATGGTATGAATATACAGGAGTTTTAGGGGGAACTTTATGGATACTACTTATAAACATTCTTCTTTTTGAAGGCGGGAATTTGTTTTTTTATAATAAAAAAACTTCTGCCTGGCTTTTGATGATTTTGGGTCTAATTGTACTTGTTCTTCCAATTACTATTTCTTATCAAATAGTATCAAAACCAATAGAAAATCCTGATAAGGTATCAGTCCTGATTGTTCAACCCAATATTAATCCTTACACTGAAAAATATAACAAGAGTTTGTTTGAGCAGCAAATTGAAGGACAAATTCAATTGGTAAAGGAAAATATAAAACCTGAAACGCAGCTAATTATATACCCGGAAGCTTCATTTCCATTATACCTTAATCAGGATAGTTTGTTTGCAAATGACAATATGAAAAAGATAAAATGGCTGACCAAACTTAATAAGGGTGTTGATATAATTGCCGGCTTATATACGTATAAAATAGATGAGAATGATACCTTATATTATAATACAGCACTTAATCTAAATTTTTCAAATAATTTCACCTTATATTATAAGTCGAAATTAGTGCCAGCTGTTGAAAAATCACCTTTTGCTAAATATTTTAGGTTTTTGAAAAAATTAAATGTCGATTTTGGTGGAGTGACATCAAGTTTAGGCATAAGTAATAGAAGAAAAGTTTTTGAAACAAATAAAGCTACCATTGCACCAGTAATTTGTTATGAATCAGTTTATGGCGAATTTGTTGCGGAGTTTGTGGAAAATGGGGCTGATATTGTTGCTGTTATAACAAATGACGCCTGGTGGGGCAATACACCTGCTTACGATCAAATTCTTATGCATTCTCGCCTAAGAGCAATTGAAACCCGAAGAACAGTGGTTCGTTCTGCAAATACAGGTGTTAGTTGTTTAATTGATAAATATGGTCAAATAAAGAATGTACTTCCAAAAAATGAACAATCGGTATTGTCTGTTCTTGCTGAAAAGAATAATGTAATCACTTTTTATATAAAAAATGGTGATTTTATTGGAAGGTATTCGGTTTATGTTTCTATTATAATCCTTTTTCTTTTAGGATTGCAAAGATTGTTAATGCCACGAAGAAAGCCAGAACAGTGAACGTCACTGCGAAGCCGAGGAACTAGGCTGTGGCAGTCCCCAATTATTAAGAAAGTGGCTAATTTAATACACAGGCCGCAGAGCGCACATTGGGGGATGGCTTCGTCCCTCGCCATGACGAGTAATTGCTTCTTTCGTTTGATTGATGATGCCCAAAAAAGATACTATATTTAGACTTTAAAATTATTCCTTATGTCAATGAAAATAAAACTACTGCTTTTAGTTTTTAGCATATTTATCACAAAAATGATGTTTGCGCAATCTATTATTAGTGGCAGGGTAATAAATAAAGATGATGGTGAAGCTATGCCTTTTGTAAATATTATTTATAATCAAAAAAAAGAAGGGCTTACTACTAATATTGATGGCAGATTCTTAATTAATAATGTTGAGAAGGTGGAATTTCTGCAATTTTCATATGTTGGGTTTAAAAGTGTATTTGTTCCAAAAGATAGTATCCATATTATTCATAAGGGAATTGTTCAAATGACGGAACAAAACTATAAAATAGATGAGGTTATTGTTCTTCCGGGTGAAAACCCTGCACATAGAATAATTAATAAGGTAGTGTCAAATCGAAAATTGAATAATCCTGACAAACTGTCTTCATATTCATATACAGCTTATCATAAAATGGTTTTTACCATTGATGTGAAAGATACTCAAAAAAATGCTGGTGATACATCTGATATTGGTGAATTGGAAAAAGATTCTACAAGCATTAAGATGAAAGAGTTTTTGGATAAACAGCATCTTTTTTTGATGGAATCAGTCAGTAAGAAAAAGTTCCGTTTTCCGGGACAGCATGGTGAGGAAATTATTGCATCAAGGGTTTCAGGGTTTAAAGAGCCTTCAATGGTTCTTTTGGCAAATCAACTACAATCTTTTTCGTTTTATGAAAATATGATTACTCTGGCGGAAAGTCGTTATATAAATCCAATAAGTCCCGGAAGCACAAAAAAATATTTTTTTAATATAGTAGATACCACATATACAACAAGAGGTGATACTGTTTATAGTATTTCGTTTGAACCTAAAAAAAAGAAGAATTTTGAAGCATTAAAAGGTGTTTTAAATATAAATACTTATAAATATGCGGTGCAATCGGTAGTTGCAGAACCTGTTGAGTCAAATGGTTTGATTGGGATAGCAATTAAACAACAATATAAATTAATTGATGATGCTTATTGGTTCCCTGTTGAATTAAATACTAAGCTTATTTTTTATAGTATGGTGGCTGAAGCAGGCAAATCAAAGTTTAATCCGGTTGGAATTGGGAAAACATATCTCAAAGATATCAAAATTAATGATGAAATTAAACGGAAAGATATCGGTAAAATTGATTTTGAAGTGAATAAAATTGCTCATAAGCAACCGGATAGTTTGTGGAATGCGTATCGGTATGATTCTCTTTCTCCACAAGATTTAATGACCTATGAAGTAATTGATAGTATTGGGAAAAAACATAAACTGGATTTAAAGTTAAAAACTTATAAAACCCTGTTTAAAGGCTATATCCCTGTTTCTTTTTTGAATATTGATGTTTCCAGATTGTTGGATTTTAATGTTTATGAGGGTTTTAGACCCGGAATAGGTTTGCATACAAATGATAAGTTAGTGAAGAATATAAGTTTTGGTGGATATTTTGCCTATGGATTTCAGGATGACAGAATTAAATATGGTGTAAATCTGGATTTTATTTTAAGTGCAAAACAAGACATGAAATTAGGATTAATCTATAAAAATGATTTAGAAGAATCATCAGGTTATCAGTTTCTTGAGAATCCTGGTATGAATTCTACGGAAAGTTACCGATATTGGTTTATTAAGGATATGACCTATCTTGAAGGATCTGCGATGAATTTTCAATTTCGCCCCTTGCGTAAATTAAAATCGCTTATATCAGTTAGTCAGTTTGCTAAATTTAATACCAGTGGATTTTATTTTAATGATGGGAATGAAAATGATTTACCCGGACAAGAATATCAATTTTTAGAAACTACGCTACAATTAGCGTATACACCAAACGAAACCTTGTTCTTTATTGATAATGAGTTGATAAATTCATATGGAAGTACACCCGCTATTTATGCAAATATTTCCAAAGGATTTAAAAACGAGCTTGGTGATTTTGATTATTGGAAAGTAGGAGCAAAGCTTTTATTATCTACACTTACCAAAAACTTTGGAAAAACAGATCTTGTTATAACCGCAGGGAAAGTATTTGGAGAGCTTCCTTACTATGAATTGTATAATGGGCATGCAAGTTATTATGATTTTACTATAGAAACAGCCAATAGTTTTGCTACCATGCGGATGAATGAATTCCTGTCCGATGAGTTTGTTACGGTTTATTTACGTCAGGATTTTGGTAGTTTATTATTTAAAACAAAAAAGTTTAAACCGGAAATCTTACTTATTACAAGCTTGGCCTTTGGTCGATTAGAAAAACCTGATTTACAACAAGGAATTGATTTTAAAACTCTGGAAAAAGGGTTTTATGAATCCGGGGTTTTATTTAATAACCTTATTCGATCAGCAAATATTATAGGATTAGGTTTTGGAGTTTATTATCGATATGGGCCTTATGCTTTTGCTAATACAAAAGAAAATTTTGCTTATAAATTGAGTATGACTTTTGATTTGTAAATAAATCAGACTAAGTAGGAGGCTAAGGCTGAGGTCGCTTTAATAAGCCTTATCAGGGTTTTAACAGATTTTTTATGGTTAAAATCTCAAAAGACTTCAAGAAGTTTTGATTTTAAATTTTGTATATGGAAAGTATTGTTTACTTTTGTGTTAATATTGTTTACAAATTATCTTGAAAACAATTAAATAAAGTATTAAGTGTATATATAAAGTCACAAAAAAATAGTTATTATTATTAAATAGCTTTGTAATTTTGAATAAAAACAAAATTGATTTGATATGAACCTGAAATTTAAATTATTTATTCCACTATTCTTATTAATATTTGGTAATTCTACTATTGCACAGGAGAACAGTGCTATTGTTGAAGATGGTTTCTCTAACAATGATAATCAGTGGTGGGTAGGCCGAAGTAAAACGGGTGGTTGTGAAATTATCCGTGGCGAATACATAATTAAATATTATGGTGATAAATCATGGTCATCTAATATCCATGCAGCATTAAATCCTAATAGTGATTTTGTTATTGAAAGCCGTATTAGCAGACTTTCAGGTACAGACACAAATGGGTTTGGTCTCACCTGGGGGAAAGGTGCAAAGGGTTATTATAATTTTATTATCACACCAAAAGGTAAGTTTTATGTGCGTAAAGTTGAATACGGGGAAAAAGGTAAATATCTTATCAGGTGGAAAAAAACTCAGCATATTAGTCAGTCGAGTATTACGAATAAATTGAGAATTCAAAAATCAGGAAACGAAATAATATTTTTTATTAATGATAAATATGTTGCAAAAATTCCACATCAACCATTTTTTGGTGACCAACTTGGTTTTATGGTTTATCAAAAACAGCAAATAGCGGTAGATAATTTTATTGTTTATGGAAATCCAAATAACCCTGTTACTTTAACACCTTTTGTTCAGGCTGTTTCCCCAAACCTGGAAATTCGGCAGGTAGCCATTAATGATAAACAGGACATTGAAAATTTGAAATCGACTTCAGGTAACGGTAATTCAATTATCGAACCAGGTGAATCAGTTGAAGTTACTGCTTTTGTGCAAAATTTTGGCTTGGGAATCGCAAAAAATGTAATTGCAAAAATTGATCTGGATGTAGATGATCGTAATATTTCTTTCCCAGATAAGTATAAAACATTTGAACTAGGTGATATAGCAAGTGGGGAATATAAAAAACTAACTTTTTTCTTTTTTACAAGTCGCAGATATGCATCTCAGGATCTTCCTTTTAAAGTAATCCTTAGTGAAAAGTCCGGTGTCTATAAGAAAGAGCAAGAATTGGGTTTAAAAATGAATGAACGAACAAAAAATGTGGTGGATGTAAATATTTCAAAACTTAATTTGAAAGAAAATGCAGACATGAAGCAAATTGTTGAGATTATTGAATTGGCCGATGTGGATAAAGATATTCCGGTAACCAATTTAAATGGTGAAAAAACCCTGGCTGTTGTAATTGGAATTGAAAACTACAAATATGCACCAACTGTTGATTACGCTAAACGTGATGCACAGGTATTTTACAAATATGCACTTAGTGTTTTTGGCATCCCTAAAGAAAATATTTATTTTTTAACGGATAGAGAAGCTACTTTGGGGGAGTTTAATAAAATATTTTCGAAAGATGGATGGCTTGCCAGGCGTGCTGTAGAGAATGAGAGTAATATAATGGTGTTTTACGCGGGACATGGTGCTCCGGATGTGAAATCTAAATCATCCTATTTAATTCCATATGATATTGATCCAAATTATGCAAAAACCGGATTCAGTTTAAATCACCTGTATGCTGCATTATCAGGAATAAAAGCAAAATCAGTAATGGTGTTCCTGGATGCTTGTTTTTCGGGTATAAGCAGAACTAATGAAATGTTGCTAGCTGGTACACGTTCGGTTATAATTAAACCAGAAAGCTCTGCTTTTTCAGGTAAGAATGTGGCTGTTTTGGCTGCATCCAGTAATGAAGAATATAGCTCAGCCTACCCGGGAAAGTATCATGGGTTATTCACTTATTATTTGTTAAAAACATTAAAAGAAAAATCATACAATCTTCCATCTTTAACGGTTAATGAATTATATGAAAACGTGAGTAAGGATGTAATTAAAAGAGCTGGTTACCTTGATAAACAACAAACACCTTCACTTCAGGGTAATAATAAAGAGCGCTTGTTAATTATGCAATAAATTATCCTAACCTTATTAATTCATGCGTTTTTTCTTGTTGGAATTGAGGCGTCGAACCTTGAAGATGTATGCTTATACTGCGAAAGGTTTGCAACGATAAGCCCGACAAAGAAAAAATGCACCTATGGTAAATTTATTATTTTAAAATATTTTTACTATATTGTCTTAATTGACTCATTTGTAGAAAATTAACATAGTAAATAATAAATTTATGAATTAATCAGGCTAATTTCAGACTCCCTAATATGTGACATTGTTCATCTCAAAAAGCAAGGAAATTTTATTTTAAATGATAAAGGAATAATATTGGTATTCTCTTTAGGCCACCTCTATTAATTACTTTGTTTGCTGTAAATTAATTATTAGAGGTGGCCTTTAAATTCAGAAAAATAAATAGCGCTGAGATGTGAATTTATTGAGATTCCCGGGTATCCTGATTTTCTCCGGGAGGAATATGAATTACACTTTTCAAACTGGCAATTTATCAACTTTCCATTGCTGATTCCTAGTTTATAGCTCAACCGTTTCGTCCACAATATTTTACACTTCAACCGATACTTTCAATAAAGTATAAAATTATTTACAAATTATAAGTAATTATTTACAAATTATAAATATATTTGATTGAATAATGGATATGTAAATACAATTTGTCGAATGAAAATAATAATTAAAATAGTTTTGATTAGTTTCTGCAATCTTACTATTTTATTTTCTGTTATCTCGCAAGTAAATTATCTAAGTAAAGAGATTGTTTTCGCTTTGAATTCAGAAGACAGGAAAGAAATAATGAATGCCGAAAAAATTAAGGCCTATGGTGATGAGTTA
>Ga0164315_10001402_pt1 | contig 18123 bp, 17 predicted proteins | sample GuaBasSedimGuay6_FD_113737 | JGI IMG/M metagenome (GOLD analysis project Ga0164315, IMG submission 113737) | Subseafloor sediment microbial communities from Guaymas Basin, Gulf of California, Mexico - Guay6, Core 4569-2, 0-3 cm | ecosystem: Environmental > Aquatic > Marine > Hydrothermal vents...
AAATTCATCAAACTGGCTGGACCCTTGAGATGGCAATCCCCTTTAAAAGCCTGCAATTCAAACCCGGCTCCCAGGAGTGGGGCGTTAATTTTGGCAGGGTGCTCAGAAGCAATTTTGAAACCAGTTACTGGTCAGGCACCCTCACAGACGATTTTAGAATATCCCAGGGTGGGAAACTATCCGGAATCAGCCCGCCAGTCTCCCGTGGTAAACTTTCCCTGTTTCCATATGCTTCAATGAGCTATGAGAATAATGACTTTACAGGGGTTGATCATAAAGTGAAGCCCAACGCAGGAGGGGATGTAAAATGGCAGATTTCTCCCAACATTACATTCGACGGAACCATTAATCCCGATTTTGCGACTGTGGAGGCCGATCAGGAGCGCATTAATCTGACCAAATATGAATTGAACTATCCCGAGAAAAGACTCTTTTTTCAGGAGGGAAATGAGATGTACAAGACGCGCATTAAGACCTTTTACTCCAGACGTATTGAAGATATTCTTTATGGAGCAAAGCTAAACGGGAAAGCCGGGAAGTACAGCTTTAATGGACTGAACGTACGAGAGCTTAGAGCAGGAGAGGATGGAGAGCCTCCCTCTTATTTTACCACAGCGCGGGTGAAGCGTGATTTTCTTCAATCTTCATCAGTGGGCCTTACTGCTGTGGATCGCAGGAACGACTCCAGTTATGTTACCTCGTTAAGTGGCGATTATATGTTAAACCTTGGAGAGACCTGGAAGCTTACGGGCCAATTTGTGGCGAGTGTTCCCGGTGATTTGTTATCCCATAGTGCCTGGTTTGTAAGGTTTGCCAAAGAGAGTAACATCTACCACCTGCATTTAAGATATACTGAGCTGGGAGAAAATTTCAAGGAGAATGTAAACCAGTCAGGATACATCGTGGATGACAATCGCAGGGAGGTGGATGGCGATATCAGTTACAGGTGGTGGCTCCGGAATAATGTGTTTCAATACATTGAAGTGGATTCCCGGAACAATGCTTTCTGGGCCCGTACCAACGGTGCTCTGAGAAGTTATAATTTCTCTCAGTCTGTGGAGTTCTATCTGCAGAATCGTTTTTCGCTAGAGTACAGCCATAACAATGAATTTAAACTGTTTGATAAGGAGTATTACAATTACCGGAATACTATTACACTGGGATATAATACTGCCGAATGGAGTCACGCCATGGTCCAGTATACATCCGGACACAACTTTGACAGGGATTTTAGAAGGCTATCGTTTGGTGGACAGGTGAAGCTTACCGAGAAGATGGCTGCTGAATATAACGGAGACCTGATTCAATTTGTCCCCGACAATGAAGGTCAATCCACATTCATAAATGTAATCTCTCTAAACTATAATTTCACTAAAGATCTGTGGATCAAAGTTTTTGCACAGAGCAGCACAAGTAGCAGTAAGGTCTATATCTATGGAATGACAGGATGGCGTTTCAGACCACCCTTTGGGGCCTTATACCTGATCTATTCCCACGACCAGGAAGCTGAAGTGATGGGAGAAATGGCTTACGCCGATGCGATCTTCCTCAAGCTAACCCTTCCCATTACAATTATTCGATAATTGTTTCATAACTTGCTTTAAACAACAAAACACATAAAAATGGAACGTTCGGAACAGGCAAAGGAACATTTCCTTTCGGGATACAACTGTGCACAGTCAGTGGTTCTCTCATTCGCTGACGATTTGAAATACAGCAAGGAGCTGGCTCTGAAAATATCAGCCGGTTTCGGAGGGGGCATGGGCAAGCAGCAGGAGACCTGTGGTGCAGTGACAGGTGCTATTATGGTACTTGGTCTCCTTAAGGGTGAAGGGGTAAACAACAACGATGAGTTGAAATCTGAAACCTATTCCTCTGTGAAGGAGTTATTAAGGGAATTTACAGCAGTCTATAAAACAACCAGTTGCAAGGAATTGATAGGTTGTGATTTGAACACACCTGAAGGTTCTGCAAAATTCAAAGAAGAGAAGTTAATGGAAAATGTCTGCGCAGGTTGTGTAGCAAAAGCTGTTCAAATTGTGGAATCTATAACTTAGAGGGTCAATGAAATGGGAGGGATTTGAAATACTGGGTGAGTACGTCCTGCAAAGGAAGAGAGAATTTAATTTGATTCCGCAAGAGAGAAAGAAACAATTGACCAGGCTGGCCTCAGCGATTACGCACGATCTATCGCTGGAGTGCAGTGCAGATCTTATTTTTATCTGCACCCATAATTCCAGAAGAAGTCACATGGCCCATATATGGGCTCAAATGGCCTCTCTAAATTATAAGATAGTTGGAGTCCGGTGTTTTTCTGGAGGAACCGAAGCTACCGCCTTCAATAGTTCGGCTGTTGAAGCACTTGAGATCTCCGGACTCCAGATAGAACAAATGGATGAAAGTTCCAATCCGGAGTACCAGGTTAGCTTCCCGGATCTCGATGACAGGATCAGTGTGTTCTCCAAGAAATACGAGGACCCTCCCAATCCCACCAATAATTTCATTGCGGTAATGACCTGTTCCGATGCAGATGAGGCCTGCCCTTTGGTGGAGGGAGCTTCGTCCCGTCATGCAATCACCTATGAGGATCCTAAAGCTTACGATGGTACACCTGAAGAGATGGCCAGGTATGAAGAGCGGTCACAGCAGATTGCCAGGGAGATGCTCTTTTTGTTCTCTATGGTTAAGTTGATATAGTATTTAGTTGTCAGGGGGAGACTATTCCTGTTTCCCATCCATAGTCCACATAGCTCCATGTGAAGTCATCCCCTTTGATATCTATTTTTAAAAAACCTTCCTGAAGCGGGCTGTCATCCGGTGTTTTCCACCACTTGCCGCAAACAGCACCGCCGGTAATAAAGTGGGTTCGTCCCATCAGGTTGTTGTCTTCCAGCGCATGCAGGTGTCCTTGCAGCACCAGTTTCAGGTTCATAAATCGGAAAGGGGCCAACACCTCTTGCTGATTGGTAATCAGTGAGCCATGGTTATCGCCATATAAAGGGCCTCTGGTTATCTGTGGCATGATGCTTACCAGAGGAATATGAGTGACAACCACAATGGGTGTTTGTGGATACACATCCTCCAGATCTTTTTTAATCCATTGAAGTTGCTGGTCATCCACTTTGCCTATATATGTTCCCAGATTGACATCTCCTTTCTCGATTCCATCCAGAATCATAAAATGCCAGCCTTTGTGATCGAAGGAGTAATAGCGTTTTCCAATTCGCTTCTCGAACATCTTCTCTCCATATTCGGGGTGATTCTGATCCAAAGCCGGTTTTACTCCGTAACCGTATATTTCGTGGTTACCCATGGTGTTGTGAACCGGCATGTCAAATCCTTTCGCCATCTTTTTGTACAGATTGTAAAGGGTATCGGCTCTGCCATGGGTGGCATAGAGTGCATCGTCCACCAGGTCGCCACCTGTAATGACAAAGTCGGGGTGAATGGCATTCACACTGTCTATGGCCATCTGGAAACCTTCAGGGGCACCCAGTTCAGGTTTTAGGTGAATATCCGTCATAAATACAAAGGAAAAAGAATCATCGGTATCACCCGGTTGGTCTTTAGGAGCAGTGGTACAGGCCACAGCACCCAGCAGCAGGCTGAAAATCCATAAAAAAGTCTTCATTGTTCAGGTTTTTTTGAGTGTCAATAAATATACATATATATTTAATATACCACTGAATTCAGTGCTATTTCAGCTCCTTCCTGAAGGGTATTCATGGCATTGATAAGCCTGATATTATGGTAGTTATTCAAGTTTCCAGGCGTAATTCTTGCCATTTTTAGTACTCCTTTCTCCAGCAAGGATGCCCGCATGGTTCCGGGCAGTAGAGGTGTGTCGGGCGTAAACCATGTTGCGCCATCCCAGAAAGCGGTATTGGCAAAGTGGCTATCGGTGACGCACCCATTTTTTACCATTAAAATATCATCGCAATTACCTCTTTGTGCGAAAAGCGCATCCAGGGCGATTCGGTCGGAATATTTAAAACTGTATGAGATGTGGTCAGCTTCCACGACCTTTAAAGATTTAACCACGCGCCTCGAATAGAGCTCAAATTCAATGCGCTCTATCTCCTTTCCATACATAACCCTGCACTTTAACAATCCGCGATCTAATCCCTTATGGATCTTTATCATCTGATTCAGATCAGGGTGTGTTCTCAGACCAAGTTCCAGGAGCCTGGTCCTTTCAAACCTTGCCTGGTGGTAGGAGAGGTTTTTCAATTCCCCATTCTGGAGCCTGATGGTTTCAATATATGGGGACATACACTTTGTTTTGCATCTCTTCATACTCCTTCTCCCAGTCACTCTGGAATGTAATTCCACCCCCACTTTTAAAGACCAGGTTCTGGTCTTGTTTCTCAATGAACCTTATGGCCACAGCAGAATCAAGGTTCTCACCGTCAAAATGGCCGAAGACTCCAGTATAATATCCCCGTTTATAATATTCTACCTGCCTGATGATCTCAAGGGTCTTCTTTTTTGGGGCACCACAGATTGAACCTGCAGGCAACAGCTTAAATAGATTTTCTCCCAGGGATGCTCTAAAATCAGACGGGAGTTTGCCTGTAATCTCTGAACTCATCTGCAACAGCTCTCCTTGATTCGTTCTCTGCCTTTCAATATATTTAAAGCGCTTTACCCGTACATTTGTAGCAATGATACTCAGGTCATTCCTGATCAGATCAACGATGGTGTTGTGTTCGGCGTCCTCTTTTTGATCGGAAGTAAGCAGATTGTAGGCACCGGGAAGATCTGCATTGATGGTGCCTTTCATGGGATTGGAAGATATGGTATCTCCATGGATCCTAATAAATCTTTCAGGACTGAAAACCACCAGTTCGCCTTCAAGGAAAAGCTTGTAGGCAGCCTGACTACCAACGAATATCTGCTTTAGGGAATAGTTGGTATCAATGGGTGTGGGACAGGTGAGGTTTAGTAAGAAGGAGTTTCCATACAGGATTTGGCCAACCACATGGGTAAATGCATGATGGTATCGCTCGCGATCCACGGGATTTTTACTGAATTGTATAGGTTGATCAGAAAAACCCTTTAAGGAGTGGTTTGCCAGTCCTGGAATTTCCAGAAATACTCCAGCATCTGCAGCCTCCTCCGGGGTTAAAACTATATTTCCCTCTCCGCTAAAACTGATCAGGAAGACAAATGGAATCTCCCTGGAGGCAAAATCATTGATGGCTTCAATGGTCTCATTTTTCGATAATCTTTTCAAGCCCTTTCCCATATCAGGTAGCCTTTTGATGCCAGTCCAGGGCAATTCTTGCCACATTGGTGGCGTTACTATCTATTGAACTGAGCAGGGCAAGAATCTCCAGGTGGGTCTTGCTGCTGTCCTGGGACTCTTTCATACCTTCCAGGATCCGGGAATAGTGTTGTTTCTCCAGTTCCCTGGATAGGGCCCTGTACTCTTTATGCTTCGACTTCATCTGTGCAGCCTTTTGCAGGTTGGTCTCATCGAAAACCACCATGGCACGCTTCAGCTGCTTATCTATCTTCTGGTGAAACTCAATCAACTCCTTTTTCCCATCTTTCGAAAACTCATACTCCTTTATTACCCATTTCTCGGCTCGGTTGGCCAGACTGCCGGAGATAATATCTGCTATTTTTTCAAATTCATTCATTGAATAAAGCATCTGGAATGATTCGTCGAGCCTTTTGCTATTGCTAGACTCCCGGTTAATCATCAACAGATAATCTTTGATGTGATCCCGCAGGAAGTTAACATTCTTCTCGCTGGTATATATGGAATTCAGCGCATCGGAATCTTTATCAATAAAAGGAGTAATAATCTTTGATAGCATGTCCCTTACAATCATTCCCATCCTGAGAATCTCCTGCTTGGCCAGGTTTAATGCCAGCGATGGGGTAGTGATCGTTGCATTATCCAGGTAGAGAGTATTGAATGAGATTTTGTGATCTTCCTTTCCTTTGCCAACCAGCCAGTCCACCAATCTGGCCACCTGGGGTGTAACCGGAAGTAAAATGATCATCAGGACCAGGTTAATGATGGTGTGGGCATTGGCTATTAATCTTTGCAGTGAGGCTTCAGGAGCCATCTGAACCAGGAATTTCCCCAGTTGTATGGTCCAGCCGGTAAAAATTAACACACTGATCAACTTTATAATCAGAAAGGCAACAGCTACCTTTTTTGCTTCAATTCCAGCCTTCATACTGGAGAGCAGGGCTGTAACCGGAGTACCCAGGTTGGATCCCAGAAGCAGCGGTATGGAGGCATCCAGTGAAAGAAGTCCCTGTGAAGCAAGTACGATCATGATACCAATAAACGCACTGCTCGACTGTATAAGTGCTGTAAAAACAGCTCCTACGAGTATACCCAGAAGAGGATTCTCCAGCTTCAGCAGCAGCTCAATAAAAGGAGCCCAGTCTCTTATTGGAACCATGGCATTCGACATGATATGCATTCCAAAGAAGAGAACCCCAAATCCGAAGAGGGACGATCCCACCCACTTCAATTGTTCGCGTTTCGAAAAGGCCTGCATAAAGAAACCAACAGCCACCAGAAGTAAACTGTATTCTGTGATCTTGAATGCGATCATCTGTGCAGTAATGGTGGTTCCAATGGCAGCACCAAGCAGGACAGGGATGGTTTGCCTGAATTGGAGCAGATTCGCATTCACAAAACTTACGAGCATTACAGAAGTGGCACTGCTGCTCTGGATAACTGTGGTCACCACCGTACCTATCCCAGCACCTACAATCCGGTTTCGGGTTACATTCTCCAGGATGTTCCGTAACCGTTCTCCGGCAGATTGTTGCATCCCTTCACTCATGGTATGCATCCCAAACAGGAAAAGACCCAATCCTCCAAAGAGACCAATTACCAGCATGTAGACCCAATTCTTCCCTTTAGCTTTGGCAATAAAAATCACTTCATTGTCGGGAAATCCCTCGCTGATCCGGCATGATACCCTGTAAGTTCCGGTCTTTGAACCCAGTGTAAGCTGAGTTTGGGCCAGTCCCAGGGAGTCGGTCATGGTCCTAAGGTGGCTCAGGCTGGATCCTTTGGATTGCTCAGGCAAAGCAAAGATATTGCATGCCACTTCAACATTTGCCACCGGCATACCGGTGTCAGTGGTTACCCTGACAATGAAGGGGACTCCCAGTTGTTCATTACAGATCCCTGTCTTAATACCGGGTGTCTCTTCAATCCGGGTAATATGTAGCGTTCTGCCGAAGGAGTTCTGTTGATGTGATATTGAATCCTGAGCGTTTAGCTGCAGGGGGAACAACATCAGTAGAAAAATATAAATGAAAGGTCTGCCCATGCCATTCAATCCAAAGCCCAATCCAGGTTCGTCTGGTTGAGTTCATAAATATACAAATTCAAATGTTTTGCGTTTGTTATTCGTAAATCTCGGAATCGGGAAAAAAGGCTAGCCATGCGAAGGCGAAATGGTTGGAGTAGGGTACCAGCGTAAGCTGTGTCCTTTTTAGCTCACTTCAATATCGATTACCCGCTCCATGGCCGGGAGCCTTGGATCCACCTGGCTGGCAGTAAAATAGCGGTCATAGGGATTTGCGCCATCTGAATCATATCCCACATATGGGTTGCTCCCGTAAGCTGTTGCCAGAGACTTTCAGTGTCTGTGTCTAACATCACCATATCACTTTTACGAAGCATTCCGGATACTTCAAATTCCAGTATTTTCTGGTTTCCATCTATCTCTACACTGATTACTGGTTCATGGGCAAAGAATGCATCTAATCCTGCCCTTTTTTCAAGGAAATATGGGTAATCAATTTTCGGAAATGAGCCTTTGGGTAATACAAGGGTTATTTCCGACACATCGATGCTATGGATTGTTGTATCGGTCTTCCAAGTAAAATCGAGGTTCCTGGGATTCTTCAACTGGGCATGGGAGGTCATTATAATTGCAAATAGGATTATAATGGAGAGATAGATAATTCTTTTCATAGAAAATGTATTTGTTACAGATCTATAACAAATAATATGGGTAAGGGTTTATTTCACCCCAGCCTGGCCCCGTTTTGAACCTCTGTATCAGGTACTGTCAGCACCACATGGCCATCTTCACGGTAAAGCCCTGTAACCAGGCATTCCGAAATATAGGGCCCGATTTGCTTGGCTGGGAAATTAACCACACATATGACCTGTTTTCCCATTAACTCCTCGGGAACATACAGGTCTTTGATCTGGGCACTGGATTGTTTGATTCCAATCTCTTTTCCAAAATCAATTTTTAAAATTAAGGCAGGCTTCCTGGCCTCGGGAAATTCCTTCACCTCCACCACGGTACCTGCCCTTAATTCTACTTTCTCAAAATCAGTCCAGCTGATCTGTTCCATACATAACTGTTTTACATCCAATCCGATCCTGAACCCGTTGACTCTCCAGGCTTAACTTTTTTGGAGCTTGACGGGATGCAGCGATTGATCGGGAAATATAATGAATAAAGTTAAAGATTTTAAAATATTGGATAGGTTGAAACTAACCTTCCGACTTTTTATGATACCATAAATCCAGCAAAAACCAGATCAGGATCGATAGCAAATTGATTAAAATGCCATAGAGGGTAGTAATCATGGAGACTTTCAATCCTCCAGCCATAATAGCCGGTGAGATGTCCATGGCCTGCTCAATGGCAGAAAATGCCATCATCAGTCCAATAAGTTGCCCTAAGATTCCGGTAATCATAGTAAAGAGCCCCAGCGATTTCAGATAAGTAAGCTTGTGGGTAAAATTCTTCTTTCCAGATGCTTTTCCGGTACCAATGGTTAAGGTAAAGAAAACGGAGGTTGCAAGTATGATTACCAGCAGAACTGTAAGTATGCCCATAAACAGGGTTCCTCCCATAATAAATAATTCTTTCATGCGATTTGATTTTAATTAAACATAAACATATGACAAATGTAGAGCAGGAGAGGTATACAGTGCAAGGTCGAATCCGGTTCTAAACCTGCATTCTGTCGATGAGATGAGTCTCGCAACACTTTTTTTCCGATATTTAGTATGTCAACAAGTATGAAGACGTATCAACATATCATTTTCTGGTTTCTTGTTTATGGGGCACTAACCCTGGTTTTATCCAGATGGTTTGAAAGCTATGTGGAAACCTTCTACTATGTCTCCCTCTTGTTGCCTATAGTGATTGGGACCTCCTATTTCTTTAATTATTTCCTGGTTCCACGTTATCTCTTTCAGCGAAAATTCTTCCTATTCGGTCTATACTCTTTCTATATGCTGGTGGTCTCCCTCTGTCTTGAATTACTGGCGGGTGCTGGGGCCATGCTGTTGATTATCTATTATGGGATCAATGAAACAGCAGGTATAATTACAGATGTCTTCACCCTGGCCGTGATCCTCTACTTTATTGTTTTAGTCAAGTCCTTTATCCTGCTGATTAAGCACTATTTTGTGGATCAGCAGGCCATCAGTGAACTGGAAGAGAAACAATCCCAGATCGAGAAAGGATACTTCACCATCCGCTCCAACCGGCAGACTTCCCGGGTAAGTTTTGAAGAATTACTCTATATAGAGAGTCTGGCCGATTACATTCAGATCCACAGGCTTAATGGCGGCCCCATCACCTCCAAAGAGAAGATCAGCCACATGGAATCGGTCCTGCCCGATCATTTTATCAGGATACATCGCTCATTTATTGTTAACTCCCGCAAGATCTCCACTTACTCCAGGGAGCATGTTGAAATTGGTGGAGAGGAGATTCCCATTAGTCGAACCTATAAGAAAGTGGCAATAGATAGATTAAGTTCTGCTTAATCTTCAAGTGCTTTTGACTCCTCCGTATTTAATTTGGCCGATCTTGTCACTTTCTCCTTAGTGATGGTATTCATTGAGAGAACCAGAATACAAATTACAAACAGAACCAGCTGCTTGGCATCCTGTAGGAGGATTAGTCCCACAAGGGAAAAAAGCGCTGTTCCCTCAATCACAGCCCATCGAATGATCATTGCAGTTTGAAACTGTTCGAATTTCTTCTGGAAAGGCTCACCCGGATCAATGGCATCCATTTTACGATTGGAGAAGATATAACCTGCAGGAATGGCTCCGAGCAAGAAAATGTTCACCACAGTGAGTATATCAATCTCCTGGCTAAATCCCGGAATTTGCATGTCGTTCAGGTAAACGCCCACCATAAAAAAGATCAGCAGTCCGGTATTGAGAGAATAGAAAATTACCCTTAACATTCTGAAAGCCACTCTGGGTTGAAACTTGGATCCGATCATGTGGTCTGGTTTAAGTGCTAAATTTGTCTAGTTGTCTATAAAGTAGATGATAAGAACGGAATAATTACGGTATTTGAATTCACGAAATATAAAAATGATCCATATAAAAAGAAATAATTACTTTCGGTAATAGTATTAATAGTTCAAAGATGATTGTTACTAATAAAAAGAACGTTTTCTTTCATGTTGGAACAGGTAAGACTGGATCGACTTTCCTTCAGCATCAAGTTTTCCCAAAATTTGAAGGTATCTATTACATTAAACATACACGATATAAAAAAGCAAAAAAAATCATTGATGCTACCAACTTCACCAAATATCTTGTTTCCAGTGAGTTCGACCAACAATTAGAAAGTGAAGTTAAGTCATTTTCATCAAAGTTTCCTCAAACTATACCGATCATCGTATTTAGAAGACATGATAGTTACATTGCTTCTCAATATAAAAGATTTGTCAAGAATGGATTTACTGGGGGATTTCTTGATTTTTTTGATTTGGAAAACGACCAGGGATATTTCAAGAAGCATGATTTAGACTATTGCCGTCAGATTCGAATTCTTGAAAAATATTTCGACCAAAAACCCTTAGTTCTATTTTATCAAAATCTTAAGAATGATACCAGTGGGTTCATTAAAACACTTACTAAACTGTTGGATGTCTCCATTAATTACCAGAAACTCAATGTTAAGAAAAGACATGTTTCTTACTCCGAGAAACAATTAAAAGCAATATTATTTATTGGAAAGTATATCAATATGAAAAAAAGAAGAATCTTTAAGAACGGTCTCCTACATTTTTTTTGGAGGTTGTATTTAGGCTCTATCCGATACTCTACGTTACATATTGCAAAATGTATACCTGAATCTTTCTTTGGAAGTCAAGCACTTATTCCTGAAAATGAACTTGAGAAAGTACGGAACTACTACAGGAATGATTGGGAACAATGTCTGGTATATCCAATTTGACCTTATCGCAGCTTGATTATCTTCTCAGTTGTAACAAAGTCTTTTGAGCTGATGGTTATGAAATAGACTCCTTTCTGGAAGGATGCGAGGTCGATTTGATGACTATCTCCCTCCACAACGCTGGTATAAACTATCTGTCCATTCGGAGAAGTTAATTCAAGCACCAAATCACTAACATCTTTTGTCTCAATGATTAAATGATCCTCCATCGGATTTGGGTATATTCTGAACCGCCTACTTAAATTATTGTCGATCCTTACTCCTTCTATGGTGAAAGTTTGCGGCTCAGAAATATTGCCGGTTGAATCCCGTGCATAGAGCCAATAATTTCCATTTTCGAGGGAGAAGAAGGTAAAATTTCCTGAACTATGGGGATTCCGCCTGTGTCGGGCTATCCGGGTTGCGGAACTGTTCGCTGAATTTTCCACACGATCAGATTTTACCGGCCGGTCAGTGATCCGGGCAGATATGTGAAACATAGGGCAACCAGGTATCCCGTATCCGTCAGAATCAAAAAATCATATCAAATCAGCATGTTCACAAATCCGGTTGTACATAACAGTGAAAAATCATGAATCTCTGTCCATAACCCATCCCGATTCATACCGAAATTCTAATGTGTACTGTGGTAGTTTGTTTTTCTGCGCGCCGGCAAAAGTTTCCAAGAGACGGCCTTTGCTCTTTTCGAAAAGCAAGTGCCCGAAGGGCGTGGTTTTTGAAATGGGCAAACCGGATGGGCAAACTTACTTTTTCATTAAAGAACTTTATGGATAGAGCGGGATAATCCTGATAAAAGGGGACCGATAAATGATGAATCCCTTCATCAATATAAATAAAGACTCAACATGGCGAAGAATGATAATAGTGCCTTGATCCCTGATGAAGTGATTATGAAAAAGATCTATATGTTTCGGGGATCGAAAGTGATGCTGGATCGGGATTTGGCCGATCTTTATGAAATAGAAAACAAACAATTGAAAAGGGCAGTCAGGAGAAATATCAGTCGATTTCCTGAAGATTTCATGTTTGAGCTTAGTACCGAAGAATTTAACAACTTGAGGAGCCAATTTGACACCTCAAATTGGGGTGGCACCAGATATGTCCCAATGGTTTTTACGGAACATGGAGTTATTATGTTAGCGAGTGTATTAAATAGCGAAAGGGCAATCCAGGTGAATATCCAAATCGTGAGAATCTTCACCAGAATGCGTGAGATTTTGGCCTCTCACAAAGAATTATTGCTTAAGCTTGAGAAAATTGCACACAAACTGGCAGAACATGATGATCAAATTTTAGTGATATTCGAGTATCTGAAGAAGTTGGAACAGGCAAAACATCAGTTGATGGAACAACAAAATCGAAAACGATTAGGCTTCAAAAGAATGGACGAACATTAGCTCTGAATTAACACCTTACCAAAAGTGCGGTCGGGCTTTACTTTTTGCCTGCGCCGTTTACAATGCAGGCACTGGGTAAAGCTAGGAGGCGCGCGGGGAGGGCAAAAAGCAAGGACTCCCTTCGAGAATTGAAAGAAGTCCTGTCATGTCGGATGTTTTGAACGAAGTTAGAACCTTCTTCGAGGGAGAAGAAGGTCGATCCTGATGCCCCTTGGCGGTTTCGGCCCTGGCGGCCATAAGGAATCCTCCTTCTCAGGATAAACACTCCATTCTTGTTCTGGCTTACCATACGATTATCCGGGATCCTGTCCATAAGCTTTAAGTCTCGCTGCGATCAGGTTATTTCCTGCGCGAGGGCAAAGGTTTCGAAGGGGCGGCCTTTGCTTTTTTCAAAAAGCAGAGTGCCCGAAGGGCGTGCTTTTTGAAATGGGCAAACTGGATGGGGAAACTTACTTTTCAACTAAAGGTTAGCTGACACTAGAAAATTGGCTCATATAACTTAGTGGCTCATATCCCTCTTGTAGCTATAAAAATGATAATTGAATTGCTCAAATACTCAAAAAATGGATCAAAATAAGTACACACCCGGGATACCGGACGAACTAATTACCAATAAGATCTTTGTTGTTAGGGAAAAAAAAGTAATCCTGGATCGTGATCTGGCAGAGCTCTATGATGTGGAAACCCGTCGACTGAATGAGCAAGTAAAGCGCAATATTGACCGATTTCCTGCAGACTTCATGTTTCAGTTGACAGTAGAGGAGTTTGAAAACTTGAAATCGCAATTTGCGACATCAAGTTGGGGTGGCCGCCGGAAATTACCTTATGCTTTTACCGAGCAAGGAGTTGCTATGCTCTCTGGGGTGTTAAACAGTAAAAGAGCGATCAAGGTAAACATCCAGATCATGCGTGTATTTACGCGTATGCGGAAATTGCTTGAAACTCACAAAGCAATCCTAAAAAAACTTGATGAACTGGAAAGAAAAGACATCGAACATGATAAGAAGATCGTGTTGATCTTTGAATACCTCAAACAATTAGAATTGGCCAAACAAAAGGAGCATGAACAAAGAACCCAAAAACGATTAGGCTTCAAAAGAATGGACGAACACTAGCTATTAATGAAAGCCATACCATAAGTGTGCCAGGGCTTTACTTAAGGCCTGCGCCCAAAGCAGGTGAATTATTCTAGCTGAGGTATTCCACTTATTAATCCAAGTGCAATCTAAATTTGACTTAATAAAAGAATGCACTCCGATCATCCATAATTAGAATGAATGATCCTCTAATTAAAGGATAAAATCCGATGTTATGCAAATTGCTGGCAAATCATAAAAAAAGCAGCTACCTTTATATTTGTAACTGCTTGATTATAAGAGTGAACGAGAGAGGAGTCGAACCCCCAACCTCCTGATCCGTAGTCAGGTGCTCTATCCAGTTGAGCTACTCGTCCAGCATTTCAAGATGCTTTTCGGTAAAAGTGGAAAAGCGAGTGCAAATTTAATTAAATCCATACAATTCCAAAACACTTTACCCATAATTTGCGTTCAAGATGTATATTTGAATTAAAGCCTTAGATATGAAAAAAGCTTTCAGGGTCTTCCTTATCATATTGGGTGTTATTATGTTGCTGCTCATCACCCTACCCGTTCTTTTTAAATCAAAGATTGAAGAGACTGTGAAAACAAAGGTGAATCAGGAGATTCATGCTAGTGTGGATTGGTCGAGGTTCAGTGTTTCTTTTTTCAGAGGATTTCCGGATCTGAGTGTAAACCTTCACCGGGTTTCAGTGGTAGGTATGGAACCATTTGAAGGAGATACGCTGGCTGGTCTGAAGAGATTTGAGATCAGGGTGAATCCCTTCAGTGCTTTGAAAAAAGAGATTCAGGTGAAATCAATTCTGCTGGATCAACCGCTTATCAATGGGAAGGTTCTGGAGGAGGGTTCCGTAAACTGGGATATTGCACAATCCGATCCTGCTGATCAACCAGAACCCGCATCCGCTGAGGAATCGGGGTCTTCCATGACCATAGCTCTTCAAAAGTTTGCCATCCATGAGGGGCGCATCTATTACGATGATCAGACCACAGGAACCAATGCTTCTATGGAAGGTTTTAACCTTGAGCTAAGTGGTGATTTTTCACTGGACCTCACCCAGTTGGATCTCCAGTTAACTATCGACAGAATTAATGTAAAACAGGGTGGAGTAAAGTACCTGAAGGATGGGAGTCTGGGCCTGAACCTGCTTGCTGAAGCCAATATGGTTGAGAATAGCTACACCTTAAAAGAGAGTGAACTCAGGCTCAACGGACTGGTACTGGGCACGGAGGGGGTTATATACCTGCTGGATGAAGGGGCAATAGATATGGATCTGAGGTTTTTCACCCAGGAGACCACTTTTCAAACATTGCTTTCACTGGTTCCGGCAATTTATATGAAGGATTTCGAGCAAATAAAAACCAGTGGATTGTTGAAGCTGGAGGGAAGTGTCAAGGGATTGATGAAGGATACGCTGATGCCCGATGTAAAGCTGGCCCTTCAGGTAAGCGATGGTTATTTTGCATACCCCGATCTGCCTAAAGATGTTTCGGATGTTCAAATTAATATGGTGGTTGACTATAAAGGTACTGATGTGGATGCCACCATCGTGGAATTGGAGCGGTTTCATCTGATGCTGGGAGGGAATCCCCTTGATGTGAGCTTGAAGGTGGATCATCCAATCAGTGATATGCATATAGCCGGGGAGGCTGTTGGTGTAATAAATTTTGCCACATTAAGGGATGTGGTCCCCATTGAGGATATAAACCTTGAAGGGCTCCTTGAAGCGGATTTAAGATGGGATACACGAATGTCATATATTGAACAGGAACAATTCGACAAGGTGGATATGGATGGTACTCTGCTTATAGAACAGGTTCAAATTGAATCAACTGAATTTCCTGTCCCGGTACAGATTTCAAAAATGCAAATGGACTTCAATCCCCGGTATGTGGAACTGGTTACCCTTGATTTAATACTGGGATCATCAGATCTGCATATGGATGGTGAGCTTGCCAATTTTATTCCATACCTATTTGATGATCAGACGGTGGTGGGTTCTTTAAATGTCATTTCTCAATTGCTGGATGCCAATGAGTTAATGCCTGAGTCAGTATCTGACGAATTGACCCATGCAGAAGAAGAGCAAATGGGAAAAGTGCAGGTAAAGATTCCTGAGAATATCCAATTTGCAATGACAGTTCAAATGGACAAAGTGATCTATGATCAGATCGAGGTGGAGCAGATCCATGGCCTTTTGAAGGTTAGTGAGGGGATTGCTTATCTGGATAATCTGACTCTTTCAGTGATTCAGGGGGTGGTTTCCACCACGGGCAAGGTCGATACCAGGGGAGAATTAGCACAGACCGATGTTTTAATTGATATTAGGGGGATTGATATTCAGGAAGCTTATATGAATTTTGTAACCGTGGAGAGACTCGCCCCCATGGCCAAATACTGCAGAGGTTCTGCAAATATGACCGTTCAGTACAAATCCCTGTTGGATGCTTCGTTTGCTCCGGTTTATGAGAGCATTGATGCCAGCGGGAAGATGTTTACCAATGGATTGAGGATCCATGACCTAAGCTCATTTGGCCGGCTAAGCGAAATGCTGAACAATGATACATTTAAAGAGATGGCTCCCGATGAGGTGGAAGCAAGCTTTATCGTTAAGGATGGCAGGATAACGTTTCAACCTTTCACCATGGATTTTGAAGGATCAACGATTGTAGCTTCAGGCTCCCATGGAATCGATAATACGCTCGATTATCGGCTGGATATGAATATTGCTAAAAGCGATCTGGGTAAAGGTGCCAATGATATGTTGAAAGGTCTCTCTTTACTGGCTGCCGGAGCAGGAATTCGCATTCCGGAATCCGATTATGTGAAGGTTCTGGCTAAGATTAAAGGGACATTTGATAAACCCAAAGTCACCACCGATTTAACTGGCAACCTGAAAACTTCCGGTGAGACAGTGGTTAAGGCTGTGGAAACAAAGGTAATGGAGGAGGTAGAAAAGGTTGAGGAGAAGGCAAGAGAGGAAGTCAGTGATCAGGCGGATAATATCATTTCTGAGGCTGAAGCGGAGGCTAAACGACTGATTGAGGAGGCCAGAAAGGCAGGGGAGGCCCTGGTGAAGGAAGCGGAGGTACAGGGAGAAAACCTGATTGAGGAAGCCGGGGATAATTCTTTCAGGCAGATGGCAGCCAAACGGGCCGCCCAGGAGTTAAAACGCCAGGCCGAGAAACAATCAGAAAACATGATCCGTGAGGCTGAAACGAAGGCCGAAGAACTCATTGAACAGGCCCGTGTCGAAGCAGAAAAAATCTAGTTGCGCTGAGCTCGCAAGCTCGGTTTAAGCCCCGTTTGGGTAATCCGGAAAACAATATTTATACCATTTCCTGAAACAAAAAAAGGCTGCTTCTCTCGAAACAGCCTTATTATAATCCTTGCGGTAATCTAGAATCTCTTCTCCCTGATACGAGCTTTCTTACCAGTTAACTCACGGAAGTAGAAAATACGAGCCCTTCTTACACGACCGTATTTATTAATATCTATCTTCTCTATAAATGGTGAAGATGAAGGAAATATCCTCTCCACACCAATGTTCCCGGACATTTTCCGTACAGTGAAAGTCTCAGTATGTCCTTTCCCGCGGCGCTGGATCACAACACCCCTGAACTGCTGAACACGTTCTTTATTTCCTTCTTTGATCTTATAGTGAACTGTAATGGTATCCCCAGCATTGAATTTCGGTAATTCAGTCTCTGGAGTATATTGCTCGCTTACAACCTTCATTAAATCCATGATTCTAATCTTTATTGTTTTCTGTGCCTCGATTTAACAGGTCGCAAAAGTACAAATTATTTTCTATTAGTGATAATAAATATATCGATTTATTAACAACGCAGTGTTATTAATGGGCATCGCCTTTAGGCATCTTTAGATTCTTACCAGTATCTTTAACCACCATACCCTTCCAACGCTCAGAGTAACCTGGCTGATCGGGACCGAGTGGATATCCCTCAGGGCTTCGTAGAAACACTCCGTTTTCTTCCTTTTTAATGTTGCCATCGATATATTTTACCAGGAGGAATTGTCCCAGTTCTATATATCGTTGAACCGTATAATCCCCCATATTTACCGAGTAGTTGGTTATAAACTCCCTTGCGAGATCCGGATTTGTCTCATACAGCACAGTGGCGGCAGCATCAATGGCAGGGACCTCAGTAATGAATTTCTCTTCCAGTTCGGTCTGTACCTTGCGCACATCTTCCATCATTACATTGTACCTGAGGTAGCTGAAGTTTGAGACGAAGTTGAAAGCCCAGAAAGCTGCTGTTTCGGAATAGGTTAGCAGATCGCCATTTCCAACTGCATAAGAATCAGGAACTTTTGTCATGCCGCAGTACATGGGGACATAAGTGGTAGCGGAAGCATCATCGATTCCAAACCACAGAATTCCGCCCAGC
>Ga0164315_10001404_pt1 | contig 18099 bp, 11 predicted proteins | sample GuaBasSedimGuay6_FD_113737 | JGI IMG/M metagenome (GOLD analysis project Ga0164315, IMG submission 113737) | Subseafloor sediment microbial communities from Guaymas Basin, Gulf of California, Mexico - Guay6, Core 4569-2, 0-3 cm | ecosystem: Environmental > Aquatic > Marine > Hydrothermal vents...
GTTTGGGCTGGGAGCAACAGGAAATGAGCAGGCTGGTGACCGGTCAACGGGTGGTTTCCGATTTCGCCCTGGGCATGGAAAACCAGGTGGCGGGTATCGTCACTCAGGATTTGCAACCCGGCGAGCTCTTCGTTGTACGGGACGGGGAAATCCAGATCATCACCGAGACCAACAAGGTATTGCTCGGCCAACTGCAACTGGCACAGACCGAAGAAATCCATTTTGAAGCACCAGATGGTTGGCCCATCGAAGGTTTCGTTACCTTCCCGATCGGGTTCGAGAAAGGCAAGCAATATCCGGCCATTCTCAGGATTCATGGTGGGCCTGTCGGTCAATACGCTCACAATTTCTCTTTTGAGGCCCAATTGCTGGCCGCGCAGGGTTATGTCGTTGTACGCAGCAACCCGAGAGGGTCTTCAGGATATGGTCAGGATTTCACCCTGGGGTTGTACCAGGGCTGGGGCGAAAAAGACTACCAGGATGTCCTGGCGGCTGTGGATCATGTCATTGCACAGGGTCACGTGGATCCCGAACGGCTGGGTATGGGAGGGTACTCCTACGGGGGTATCCTGACTAATTATCTCCTTGGCCAGACCGATCGCTTCAAAGCGGCCGTTAGTGGCGCCGGTTCCGGGCACTACCTGGCCAGTTATGGCCATGATTCGTACCGGATTTGGTACGAGTCTGAACTGGGATTGCCTTGGGAAACCCGGGAATTATGGGAACAGCTGTCGCCGTTCAACTATATCCATCGCGCCACCACACCCACGCTCTTTATGGGTGGCGACAAGGACTGGAATGTTCCAATCCAGGGTTCTGAGCAACTCTACCAGGTGATGAAAAGAGTCGGTATCGAAACACAACTCGTGGTCTACCCCAATGAACATCACGGTGGCTGGTCATTTGCCAACAGCAAAGACGCATGGATACGCAGGTTAGCCTGGTACGATCGTTTTCTTAAAGGGTCAGAGTAGGATAATAAGTCAGGATTGCCGTATTCCCGTGAATGAAAACCTGAAAACCCGGATCGATAAGGCAGAATCCTTGTTGCAACAGGATCACCTTACATCGGCGCATTTTGTGTTGAAGAAAGTTCTCCGAAAAGAGCCCGATAATGTCTACGCTTTGATTCTCAGCGCCGAGCATCGTTTGCGAAATCGCAAGCGGACAGAGTGTGTGGATTTCATCAACAAGCTGTTCGATATGGAACCCGAAAATTTCGGCGGCGCGCTACAAAAGCGACTCGGTCATGTTTGCTTTGATAGCGATCTTTATGCAAAGGCTTTGCAGCTATTTAAATGGGCGAGGCTTGAGGAAATTCAGGATGACTTGTCCCTGTTTCAGCTGGGCATTTCGCACTTTCGCGTTCTCGAAATGCAGGATGCCGAACAGCGTCTCATGGAATGTGTGAATTCCAGACCCAAATTCGCTGGTGCCTATTTGCAACTGGGTCATGTCTATAAGGCGATGGGAAACCGCAAGGACGCTGCTGATAATTATAAGAAATACATTGAGTTTTCGCCCAATACCAAAGGCACGGGCTACTGGTGTTTGGCGGATCTCAAATCGTATACGTTTGATGACGACGACATCGCAGAAATTAAGTGTGAAATGGAGTCAAGAAAGGAAGATTTGCCACAACTGTCCATGCTGAATTTCGCCCTTGGCTGGGCCGCTGAGAAGAACAAGAATTATTCTGAGGCGATGCGATGCTACGACGAAGGCAATGCAATACATGCCAGGCTCAAGCCGTTCAATGCAGAGCAATATCGTGGAATCATTTCTGACATTCGAACCGTAGGCGCTGAAGAAAAACCAAGCCGAAGTGACGAAAAGCCCGTCGCAATTTTGGTCGTCGGTTTACCGCGATCCGGTACGACATTGATCGAACAGATCTTAAGTTCTCATTCTCGAGTCCAGGCAACCGACGAGCTGCCATTGCTCGAGGCAATGGCAGCGCAGATGGAGTTGGGTGGCGGCTATCACAAGCGCCTGTCGTCCATGACAGAAAATGAAAGGAAGGACCTGAGACAACAGTACATCAGCGGAGCCAGCACTTATTTCAAGCAGGACGGCGACTTTTTCGTCGATAAGTATCCCAGAAATTTTTTACACATCGGACTGGCAAAAAGAATCATGCCGGAAACTGTCGTTATTGATGTAAGGCGAGATCCCAGGGATCTTGCAATCAGCGCTTATCGCCAATTTTTCAATTTCACATTTGAATTTGCGTCGTCGTTTGATGGTATCTATGAGTACTACAAGGGATATCTCGAGATGATTGATCATTGGCGGTGCGTTTATCCGGGTCAAATAAAGACGGTGAATTACGAAGAACTGGTGAGTTCAGCCGATGAGCAAATCGAGGCTTTGCTCAGTTTCTGTGGATTGGAAAGCGAACCGGCTTGTTTCGAGTTTTACAATCAAAAACGGGCCGTCATGACACCCAGCGTCGGCCAGGTATCGAAACCGATGTACACTTCCTCCGTCGGGCAATGGCGCCATTACGAGGAGTTTGCACCCGATGGCATGTCACGCCTGGGAAGTTTGCTTGCTACCACCAGATAGCGTAAAGCCCGGCCATCATTTGGTTTACCGTTTCGGGTTATTCTTGATTCGGGGCCGGACAATCTCCCCTCCGGGTACGTAGGCCGTGTATGAAACCACATTGCCGTCTTTGTCTTCATTGAATCGAATCCGGCTCACTGGATTCAGTTGAAGAGTACGGTAACCTTCAGCATCCGGCGGATCGAACGCCAATGGATCCGGCAAGCCAGGCACGCGGACAGCCAAAGTGCCATCCTGATAGACCATTTCATATTGTCGCCCATTCTGTTCATCCAGGTAGAAACCCAGGAACTTCGCAACACTCTTCTTGTTCAGCTCGTGGGCAACGCGGCGATCTGAGTGGGCTTTACCACTTGAAAGTTCCTGCCTGGTTGGCGGTAAGTATTCCTGACTATCAATCCAATTGACGGCTGCCTCAAGCACTAAGTCGCGTCTTTCGAGTAACGATTTTTGAGTGAGGGCGACTTCGACATCCGGTGCAACACCAATACCCTCCAGTCTCTTGCCTTCACCGGTCACAAAGTCCATAACGGCATAGAGAAATACATCGCCGTTCGGGAGTGTCGTATACTCAGCCGGCAGTGATTCACCCTTCGTCCGGGTGCCAACGACACCGGCCCGCTTTATCTCCTGAAGTGCGGCCGCCATAAACTCAGCGGAAGAGCCCGTGAGACCATCAGTAAGAACGGCGACCGGGCCCTCGTAAATTAATGATCGTGGCCGAACAGTCATCGGAATCTCCTCACTACGCGTACGCATTCTCCCTGCTACCCATTCATTCGGTGCCAGCCATCCCATCATGGCCAACGTCATTGCGTCTATTCCGCCACTATTGCCACGCAGGTCGATGATAATACCCTGTGCCTCGATGAATGACTTCAAGATGTGAGCTGGATCATGAAACACGTTAAGTGCAATGTAACCTACGTGGTCTCCTTGTATCTTACTTCTCGCAGCATTTAGACAAACGCTGTAAGTTGTTCATGGCCGAGGTGAGCTCGGTGAACTGCCAGGGCATCAAGCCCGTAGTATAGATATAGCCCCTCGGCCATGAACCCTTCCCTTGAAGACTGAACGGTATCAAAGACCCTGCACTAACAGTGAGTCTGCATTCACAAGGAAAGTCTGGGGAGGATATCACATGCTTCGAGGAGTACTACCCCATGTCAAATATCATTGGTATTGATGTCAGTAAAGCAAGTCTGGATTGTGCCTATTTACGCGATCTGGACCAGGACAAAGCAAAGCGAAAAAACTGCCACAACAAGGTGCGTTGTTTTGCATCACTGGTTGCTTGGGCAGAGGCCAGGTCGGGTCTGCCCGTCCAAACGCTCGCCTTCATTATAGAACCCACTCATGTGTACCACGAGCAGCTGGTTCAGTTTCTTCACAATACAGGCGCTACGGTCTACCTGGTCAATCCGGGGAGGGTCAGGAAGTTTGCTGAAGGTATCGGCATTCTAAGTAAGAACGATCTGATTGATGCTGACTTGCTAACCCGTTATGGATTGCTTGCCAGGAACCTCATTGCCTACGCGCCGGTGGCACAGGAAGTCAATGACCTACGCAGCTTGCTGAACCGGCTTGACGTGCTGGAACGCAACCTGAGAAGTGAGCTCAATCGTCAGGAAAAGGTTGGTAAAACAATGGTTTTCCATCGTCTTGAGCAACAACCCATCGCACGGACCGTCAAGCGGCTAAAGACAGAAGTTATTACATTCAAACGTGCAATCCGAGAATGCGTGAAATCGACACCGTCGCTGCAACAGAATTTTGATCTGCTGCATACCATACCCGGTGTTGGTGCCAAAACAGCCTGGATCATGATGGTGATTCTTGGTAGCAGGGCTTTCCGGTCGGCACCTGAGGTCGCTTCTTTTCTGGGCTTGAATCCGATTGAGAAACGCTCGGGAAAATCACAGTATCGTCGACCAAGGCTGTCAAAATCAGGCAGTGGAAACTACCGCCAAAAACTCTACTTCCCGGCCATGGTAGCCACACGCAAGAACCCCGACATTCAGGCTCTTTATGAGCGCTTGCTGGCGGCAGACAAGACCAAAATGTGCGCCTTGGGAGCGGCGATGAGAAAGCTGGTCCATATATGCTACGGCGTGGTCAAAAACCAGACACCCTATCAAGCACAAACGATACCGTCGTAACAACAGTTGGCCGGGGGGGCTGAACAACACTCTCAACCTGTGACTGATGTGGTTGCTCTGGTTGCCACCTGACCGATCTGCTGTAGATAACACCTTACCCATAATTGTTGTTGGGGAGGCCACCTATCGTCATTAATGCAATAATCCTTGAAAACTTGCTTGTAATCGAAGACGGTATCTTGTATTCGTCCGTGACACTCAGCGGTACGCTGTCTTACCCGTTGTCACGCTTCCAACGAGCGGCTGTACAATTTCGCGGCGGACTCGTAGATAGCGCAATTTTTCTGCTTATCGCCAGTCCCTGCCTGTTAGCCCTCGGACACTTTGCAGGTTGGTATGTGGGTTATGAGATCCGCTTTGACTTTATGCCATTGTTTTTCCGCGTTCTGATGCTGACCCTGGTTTTGATGCCGATGGGCTATTGGGGGCGTGTGCAGCTCCAGGAGGCAACATGGCGCAAGAGCCAGGACATGCTGGTCGGACTCATAATTGGCGTCTGTGGATTCGTCATCATGGTCAGTTTCCTGACCCTTATTTTCACACAATTATTTACCTCTGCACTGGTTGAGTTGGGTGTGTTAACGATAGCCTTGTTGGTTTCCAGGATGCTTTATTGGCGCTCGCTGGTGAGCTTTTATGCAACTGCTGACCTGGCATGAGTATGAGTTGCGACATGGTAAGGGGTGTCTCGTTTGAAATGCGCCCCTAATTCTGGCTGAACTTTTCACCAACGAAGTCGCCCTCGTTCCAGGCAGGCGCGTCATCCTCCATCGCGAGGCGACGGGTGACACGTGCGCAAGCCCGTGCAAATCGCCTGGCGGAGTCCCAGTCGATCGGTCGTGACAGATCGTCCGACACTTGATGATAGTGCTCTTCGAGGAATGCGTTAAATAGCGCCATTCCGTCAAGACCGGGATCAGGTGAGCCGACCCCCTCTGCCATCCAGATAAACGGAATGCCCTGGACCGCGAAGGAATAATGATCGCTACGGCCAATCTCACCGTCCGCATCAGGGTACGGATCGGGAAGAGCTTCGAAGCCTTCCAGTGCAACCTCCGCTGCGGCCGGCTTTTCAAATGACGTTCGCTCCGCGCCAAAGGTGGTTATCGTGGTCATTGGAAACATCAGCTGCGGCATATCGACATTGACGTTGACGACCATGGATGTCTTGGGGATGGACGAGTTGTTGACAAAATAATCGGACCCCAGCAAGCCAGTTTCTTCACCGGTAACAGCAAGGAATACGATTGAGCGGCGTGGCGCAACCGTCAATTTAGCCAAGGCCCGGGCAGACTCCAGCATGATTGCCACGCCAACCGCGTTGTCGAAGAACCCGTTATAAATAGTATCTTCTTCAGACTCCCTGGTGCCAAGGTGATCCAGGTGTGCCGAAAACACGACGTACTCGTTAGTCAATTGCGGGTCACTGCCGCGCAGGACTCCAACCACGTTGGGGCTACTAAAACGCTCGTGCTTTACTTTTTGGTATAGCGTTACCTCGACGCCCAGAAGGGTCGACATGGGCCTGGACGCTTCGGCAGCATCCAGCGCATCTTCAAAACTAATCGGTGCATCTTCGAACAGCTTTTCGGCTGACGCCCTGCTGAGGTCCGCCAAACCAAGACGCTGCGGAAAATAGCCGGAGACCTCGCCCGACCCGTTTTCCCACGATAACAGTGGATTCTTAGGGTAACCGTCGTAGTGCTCGTCCCAGTTGTTGCTCTCCTCTTCGCGGCGATCCCATAGCAAAACCTGTCCAACGGCTCCCCGGCTGACCAACTCGGCGGCCTTGATATCGGCTGATGAGTAGTAAGTAAGCTCTAACGGTGGGAATGCTTCGGGTCCACCCCGAAAGGTCGCAACTATTTTTCCTTCAACGTCGATTCCATCAAAGTCCGAATATTCCAGTTCCGGAGCATGGATGCCGAAACCGACGAACACCACTTCGGCCCGTACCTGGCTTTCCTCACGGATGGCGTCGGGGAACACGACTACATCCTTAAGCCACTCAAGTTCAGCATCGCCCGCAGCTGTGTGCAGAATAACACCCGAGTTTTCAGCATCGATGACTGCGCTCACCACCGGCACATGTTGAAACCAGCCATCCTCTCCACCCGGTTGCAATCCGATCGCCTTGAATTGCCCGGCCACGTAGTTGGCGGCATCTTCATGTCCGGGGCTGCCAATGCGCCGGCCGTTGCGGGCATCGTCTGCCAGGTAACTCGTGGTGTTCTTGAGATTTTCCTGGGTGATCGCGTCGAGCGCATCGTCGATCCCGACTTTGGACTCAACCGTGCAGGCCACAAGTACAGTTGCGCAGGCAATTGTCGCGAATAGTCGCAGTATCATGGGAGAACCCCTCTCTATTTTGCGCTGCCCATCGATATGGAAACGGTGTTAATGCACCAGCGCCTCATTAGAACGCTAAGCCAATGGTTACTCGTATCCCAGCACCTTGCGCAGGCCAGGTACGGCAAAATCGATCAGATCCTTTTGACCGTCCGGCAATTCCCCGGGCAACACCATACGGATGTCAGTGAGGTTTTCCCGTGCGGTTCCGCTTTGCTTTTTGTCGGAGCCTACCCGCACACGCTCGCGCCAGTCATCCGGTATGTCGATACCGCAGGCGTCCAGCAGTTTACGGAAAAAGACTTCCGCCTCAAGTTCGTCGAGGTTCTTAACGCTGTGAATCAGGTCTTCAAATTTTAGAACAAGTGTATCAGTATGCATCCACGCAACACCGTTATGCATATATATTTCCTTCAGGTTCGGTACTTTCTGATGAATGCCGAATATCATCATATTGAGAAATTGTTCTGCAGTAACGTTGTAGTCTGAAATATGGCCTACCGCCCCCTTGAATTCTTCGGACATGAAAAACCGTGCACGCGCCAGGACCCAGTCATAGGGGTCACGCACCAACAGTATCTTGCGTGTGTCTTTCAACAAGATCACGGAATTATCCGAATACAGCAGATGACCCCAGCTCAAGGTCGGTCTGTCTTTGTCCCAGGCAACCTGGTCTTCTCGCATGGACGCCAGTTGGATAAACCCAGCTTTGAAATGCTGATTCACCGGCGCAAACATGCGCATGATATTGCGCAGCAAATGCGAGCCGGATTTGGGCACACTGTTGAGGAAAACCGGTTGTTTGAGCGGCGTTTGTGAGAATTCAGCATTCCGCTTATTCAAATTATCAGGTTTGAGCTTGATCCGTGGCATGAAAAGTATCCCTGTAGGCAGTTCTTAGTGTCGAATTCACACAATTGTATCGGTCATAAAACCCTTGTGCTATGAAATAAATGCGCCGACCAAGGGCCGGCGCACAAAGACTTCGAAAAGGATAGCTCCTAGAAAATTTTCTTGATATTGAGTCCCCAACGGCGACCTTTCCAGTCGTACTGGGAATGGAATGCGCCGTAACCCTGGATGTTGATCCCCGCTCCACGTGTTGCCCGCGGTGACGTCTGGTCCGTAATATTGGTCGCAGTCAACATAACTTGCCAGTCCCTGTTGTTGCCGAACCAATAGCTCAGCGACGCATTGTGATAGACACGGCTGTCAAGCGTGCGTGAGTAATAGAAGGTTTCTTCTTCTCCACTCAAGCCAATCCATGAACCGGACGTTGCAACGCCCTCGCGATTATTGTCGGTGTTGTCGATGTAATTGATCCGCCAACTCCCTGACCAGTAATTTTTGTCAAGGCGGAAAGTAAGGTTACCGACCCACTTCGGGTTCCCCGCCCAACCCACACGCGACGTTATGTCTCCATCGACACTTTCCGTTTCTTTCACCGTCGTAATGGTGTGCATCGTGTTAATGGTCAGCTCGTACTCACGCGGCAGGCTTACGTGGTAATTCGCCTCGATATCCCAGCCGGCCACCCGCTGTAAATCGAGATTGATATAACTCGACTGAACCGTTGTGACTCTAAATTGCTCGATCTGATTGGTCGAGGAATCACGCTCGAAAAGATCACAGAGCTGGTCATTCGGGTAGGTGTCGGATCCGTAACAGCCTTCGAGAATGCCGACAGCCGAAAAGGTGCCAATCTGATCTTTCACTTCAAGAGCCCAATAGTCGACCGACATTCTGAAATCGATGTTCTCAGCGGTATAGACAAAACCGATTGTATTGGAGACTGACGTTTCAGGCTCCAATACTGCAGCACCACCACCCGTGGTCACGTCCATGGGAATGAGCGAATGGATATTGTCAGGGATGCCCTCAGCTGCGCAATTGTCAGCCATACGTTGTGTAATTTGCTTATCTGCCAGCCCATCGGCCCACTCGTAACACGGGTCATTTGTCTGGCCGGGGTATGTATGAAAGTTCTTACGGTATAATTCAAACAGTGCCGGCGTCCGGAATGACGTGCCGGTGTTCGCTCTGAGGCGGAAATTATCGTTAATTCGCCAGTCCAGGCCGATTTTATAGGTGGTCCCGGTAAAGTCCCGAGCATCACTGTCCTCTGTTTCGTCAATAGCAACCTTTGTGTAACGCACAGAGGCATTGAGTTCCAGATAATCGATCGCTGTAATACCAGCGAGCAGCGGCACCCTGGTTTCAACATACGCCGCTGAAGTTGCTGTTTCACCATAAGTCCCGAAAATTTTTGCGGATCCTAAGCCCCAGGATCCATCCCAGTTGTTACCGGAACGTGATTCGATGCCGGGTGTGTCGGCAATTTCATCTGTCATGTATTGAAGACCGGCAGCGATACCAAAATCACCCGCGGGCATGGTAAACAACTCGTTATTCACAACACCGAAATCAAAAGACATGTTTGTATATTTCGTTGTACCAGTTTCAGTGCCATTCAGGAAGGCTGTCTCTTCATCGGTGAATTCACCGGCCAGAATACGCGGATCAAGAAAGTTGATGTCCATACAGGGGATATCGGCTTGACGGATCTCGCCATCCGGACCATAGCGGTCAAACGTTGTCCCTTCACACAGCCCTATGTGGTCCCCGGCCCAGTAAGGAAGCCTGTGTACCGAGGCGTACCGGGCATCATCAAACAAAACATTGTCTACATATTTACCATCCGATTTACTGTATTGATAAGAGGCGTCATAGGACCAGTCGCTAGAGCCAAAATCACCCAGGGCACCCAGGACAACCCGGGTATAGTCAACCCTGGTGGACGCCCCGCCCACAGGATAGGCGATGATCGGGTCCAGGAACTGTGCGCCGGTCCAACCGACCGACTCGGGATCGCCGGCGCCGACATCTACGTAGTAATATTCATAGCCCCATGAACCGTCACCGGGACCGACACCATAGTTCTCAGTATAGTTATAAGTCCACAATTGTGAGATGCCTTCGTGTTCGGTCTCGCGGCGGTTAAAGAGCCCCTCTGCATAAAGCGTCACACTATCGTTGATATTATATTCGCCGCTTGCCATCAAGGTCATGCGCTCACGTTCCGGAACCATAACCTCCTGGTCACGATAATCGCCAGCAGTTGGCCTTAATGATTCACCGAGCGCACCTTGTGGCAGAATATAGAATCCTTCCGGTACCCGCAGGTCAGCGGGGTCATTGGCGCCGTTATTGGGATCCGGCAAAAGACCGCTTTCCCTAATGAAGCCATCATAGTCGTAAACAACACGTGTAGAGGTTCGGGTTACGTTGCTCTCCTCACCCAGTCCATAATAATAATAGGTGTAGTCGTGATAATCATAGATCCAGACAGAGCCGGCATCGAAACCATAACACTTGTAATCACCGGTCCTGGGATCGATCACATCGGCACGGGTTTTCAGTTCCGGCTCATTGAAAATATACTCCTGGTAGCAATCGAAAATATCACGATCGCCCTTTAGGATCCGCTCTTGCTTGTTATAATCAGCCGTAACACGCCAGTAACCCTTGTCAGACTCTTTACCATATGAGGCGTTGATCTGATAAGTCTCTCCACCACCCTCTTCGGACAGCTGCGTATAAGCATTAACCTCGCCACCAGTACCCTTCCTGGTGATGTAATTGACCACGCCGCCAATCGCGTCGGACCCATATATCGATGAAGCGCCGTCCTTCAGAATTTCGACGCGCTCAAGTCCGGCAACGGGAATAACGTTAACGTCAAACGAGGTCACACCATCACGGATACCGGCCGGACCCGCACGACGACCGTTGAGAAGAGTCAATGTTCTGCCGGCACCAAGGCCACGCAGGTCAATCGTTTGCACACCCTGACCGCCATTGACGTTGGCGAGGATACCAGACAACACATCTGTCATTTGGTCAGATGCCTGCAGGGCTGGCGTGGAAATCAACATATCGCCAAGATCCGAGTAACCCAGGCTGGCCGCTTCTCGCACATTGACAACGTCCATGGGCGTCGAGCTGTCGAATCCGCTTCTCGACAGACGCGAACCAGTGACGATCACCTCTTCCAGTTCTTTTGCTTCATCGAGCAGAGAATCCGGGTCCTGATCCTGAGCGACAGCTTGTCCGCTTAACACCATACCGCCCGCAAGTGCCAGGCCAGCGCGGCCCAAATACAGACCTCTTCTGATTGCTAGTCTTAGCGTTTTGTTTTTCTTGACAAGACTGTCGTTGCTTCTATCTACCATCATCTCAAAACCCTCCCACCAGGTTTAGTCGGTCCCTTTGCCCTGAGAGCAGGGTCAGGGAAATTGAAACTACGTGAAATAACTTGCAAATAATCATAGTGCCTCAAGCGTATTCGGGCAAGATTTCGACTGCATTTGACAGTTTTGTGCTCATTAGTGACCTATTTTGGGTTTTTAAGATGGATTGGTTCGAAGAGTATCTTGACTCTGTAATGCGGATGAGTTTCTGAAAGGTACCTTTTTTGAAGTTTGCTAGATTCTTTGCCAGTCCGGCTTGTTGTCTGCGACTTCCCGGTAATAGTCCTTTTGATCGAGACTGGCTGAAGCCGCCTCGTCGAGCAACACGACGACGGACGGATGCATCTGTAGGATCGTTGCCGGACACATCGCGGATATTGGACCTTCCACGACCTGTTTCACTGATGTTGGCAGACAAGCCAATGGTTACTCGTACCCCAGCACCTTGCGCAGGCCGGGTATGGCGAAGTCGATCAACTGCTTCTGGCCCTCCGGCAATGTATCGGGCAACGCCATTCGGATGTCAGTGAGGTTTTCCCGTGCTGTTCCGCTTTGTTTCTTGTCAGAACCGACCAGCACCCGCTCGCGCCAGTCATCCGGCATGTCAATGCCACAGCCATCCAGGAGTTTGCGGAAAAAGACTTCCGCCTCAGGCTCGTCAAGATTCCTGACGGCGTGCAGCAGGTCTTCAAATTTCAACACGAGTGTATCGGTGTGCAGCCAGGCAACACCATTATGCGTATATATTTCCTTCATGTTCGGCACTTTCTGATAAATGCCGAATATCATCATGTTGATAAATTGCTCTGCGGTAACGTTGTGGTCTGAAATATGGCCTACCGATCCTGAAAATTCTTCGGACATGAAAAACCGTGCACGGGCCAGGACCCAGTCGTAAGGGTCACGCACCAACAACACCTTGCGTGTATCTTTCAGATTGATCGCGGAATTATCCGAATACAGCAGATGACCCCAGCTCAAGGTCGGTCTGTCCTTGTCCCAGGCAACCCGGTCTTCTGCCATGGACGCCAGCTGGATAAAGCCTGCCTTGAAATGCTGTTTTACCGGCACAAACATGCGCATGATATTGCGTAGCAAGTGCGAGCCGGATTTGGGCACACTGTTCAGAAAGACCGGTTGTTTAAGCGGTACTTGCGAAAATTCGGCGTTGCGTTGATTCAGATTGTCAGGTTTGAGCTTGAGATGTGGCATAAAAAATATCCCTGGAGGCAATTATTGATACCGAATTGTATCGGTCATCAGGCCCTGGTGCTATGAAAAAAAGCGCCGACCAGGGGCCGGCGCACATCACTTCCAACTATTATCAGATCCTAGAATACCTTCTTGATATTCAGTCCCCAACGACGCCCTTTCCAGTCATACTGGGAGTAGAACGCACCGTAACCCTGGATGCTGATCCCCGCTTCACTTGACGCCCGCGGCGGTTTCGAATCAGTGAGATTGGCTACATTCAGGGTGGCTTGCCAATCCCTGTTTTTGCCGAACCAGTAGCCCACCGATGCATTGTGATAAAGGCGACTGGCAAGCTTGCGGTCATACCAGTAGGTTTCCGTTTCCCCATCCAGGCCAGTCCGTGTCCCGGTCTTTGATAAGCCTTCGCGATTATCGTTGGTGCTGCCGACATAATTCATTCGCCAGCTCGCTGTCCAGGGACCTTTATCCAGGCGGAAGGTGAGGAATCCGACCAGATCCGGATTTCCCGCCCTGCCCAGGCGCGAGGTTACGTCACCTTCCACACTTTCGCTTTCTTTCACGGTCACGTAGGTCGCAGAGCCATTGATGGTCAAATTCCAGGCATTGGCAAAGGACGTCACGTAGTTGGCCTCAAAATCCCAGCCGGCCGTGCGTTGCACGTCGAGATTGATATAACTCGACTGAACGGTCAGGACCCTGAATGCCTCGGTACCTTCGTTCGCCCCTTCGCGCGTGATAAGCTTGCAGAGGGCGTCGTTCGGGTATGTGTCGGAATCGTAACAACCATTGAGGATGCCTTTATGCGAGAAGATGCCGATCTGATCTTCCACTTCAAGCGCCCAATAATCGAGCGACATTCTGAAACCAACGTTATTAGCCGTATAGACCATGCCGACTGTGGTGGACGTTGCCGTCTCAGGGTCCAGCACTGCCGCGCCGCCGCCTGTGATAACGTCCATCGCAAGGAGCGAATTGATATCGTCAGGAATGCCCTCGGCAGAGCAATTGGAAGCCATCCTCTCGGTTATATCGCCATTTTCCAGCCCTTCGCCCCACATATGACAAGGGTCGTTGTTTCTCTGACCGGGCCATGTATGGAAATTCTTGCGATACAGTTCAAACAGGGCCGGTGTCCGGAAAGATGTACCGGTGTTCGCCCTGAAGCGGAAATTGTCATTGATCTTCCAGTTCAAGCCAACTTTATAGGTGGTATCATCGTAGTCCCGGGCATCGCTGTCTTCTGTATCGTCAATACTGACCTGGGTCCAACGCACCGAGGCATTGAGTTCCAGGTAATCGAAGCCTTTCTTACCGGCGAGCAGCGGTATTGCAGTTTCGGCATACGCCGCCATAGTCCCTGTTTCGCCAATCGTCGAGTAGCCACATAAACCTGAGATTCCATTCCAAACATTACATGAAAGTGTTTCGATACCAGGTGTGTCGTTGATCTCGTCCGACATGAACTGGGCGCCAACGGCGAGACCAATATCACCCGCGTACCAGGTAAACAGCTCATTGTTGGTAAAGCCGACATCTAAGGACATATTTGTGTAGTCCGTTGTGCCTGTTTCATCAGTAAAAAGGAAGTTACGTTGTGCGTCGGTGAAATTACCCTGTATGGTTTCCGGGTCCAGAAAGTTGACAGTCACACACTCGATATTGGCTTCACGGATTTCGCCATCCGGCCCATAGCGGTCAAACGTGGTCCCTTCACACGGTCCAATATGGTCCCCCCCCCACAGAGGCATCATGTTTGCCGAGGCGTACCATGAATCCTGCATAAGGACGCCATCAGAATATTTACCGGCGGAATTACTGTATTGGAAGGAGACGTCAAAATCCCAGTCGCTTTGGCCGATCTCACCCATGGCACCCAGCACAACACGGGTATAGTCGACCTTTGTCTTTACGCTGCCCTCCATGTAGGGGGCGGCCGGGGACAGACTATACGCACCGGTCCAGCCCTCTGACAGGGGATCGCCGTAGCCATTAGGTACGTAGTAGTACGAGTAGTAGTCATAGTCCCAGCAGTCCGACCAACTGCCGCAAGCCTCGGTATTCCCCTGGCTCCAGTCGCTCGTATAGTTATATCCCCAGGTTTGACCGAGATATTCGTGGTTGGTCTCGCGGCGATTGAAGAGCGCCTCGGCATACAGCGTGACCTCATCGGAGACATTTAATTCACCCGTCGCCATGATGGTCATGCGCTCCCGTTCGGGGACCATGGTTACCAGGTCGTCGTATTGACCGAACGTCCCCCTGAGCCGCTGACCTTCTACGCCGGACGGCAGGATATAGAAGCCTTCCGGTACACGAAGGTCGGCGGGGTCATTGGCGCCGTTATTGCGATCCGGCAATGCACCACTATCCCTAATGCCACCGTCCCAATCGTAAACGATCCGTTTCAATCCGGCATTGCTCGTCCAACCATCGTCATCATAAGCGTAATAGGTATATTCGCTGTAGTCATAGACGTAGAGCGTCCCGACAGTTCCACCCATACACTTGTATGAGTCGGTCCTGGGATCGATCATGTCCGCGCGGGTTCTCAGGCCCTCCTCCCAGAAAAAATACTGTTCACGGCAATCGAAAATCTCGCGATCGCCCTTCAGTAACACTTCCTGCTTGTTATAGTCAGCCGTGACGCGCCAGTATCCTCTTTCAGACTCTTTGCCGAATGAGGCGTTGATCGCATAGGTCTCTCCGCCACCTTCTTCGGCTGACTGCACATAGGCATTGACCTCACCACCATCACCTTTGCGAGTGATGTAATTGATCACGCCGCCAATTGCGTCGGAACCATATATCGATGACGCGCCGTCTTTCAGGACCTCGATGCGTTCGAGTCCGGAAATGGGGATCACATTAATATCAAACGAGGCTACACCGTCGCGGATACCCGCCGGGCCCGCACGGCGACCGTTGAGAAGCGACAATGTTCTGCCGGCACCAAGCCCGCGCAAGTCAGCCGTTTGTACACCCTCGCCACCATTAGCACCGTTGATACCTGATAACACGTCCGTTACCTGGTTGGAGCCCGCCAGGGCCGGGGTGGCAATCAACATCTCGTTGAGATCTGAGTAACCCAGGCTGATCGCCTCTTGCACGTTGACAACGTCCATGGGTGTACCACTGTCGAACCCGGATCGCGATAGGCGTGAACCGGTAACGATAACCTCTTCAAGCAATTGAGCTTCATCGACCAGGGAAGCCGAGTCCTGATCCTGTGCGACAGCTTGTCCGCTTACCGCCATACCGCCCGCAGTTGCCAGGCTAGCGGTTCCCAAATACAGACCTCTTCTGATTGCTTGACTTAGCGTTTTGTTTTTCTTGACAAGAATGTCGTTGCTTCTATCTACCATCATCTCAAAACCCTCCCACCAGGTTTAAGTCGATCCCTTTGCCCTGAGAACGGGGTCAGGGGATTTGAAACTTTTTGAAATATTTTGAAAATAACTGCAAACAATCATAGTACCTTAAGCATATTCGGGCAATGTTTTGACTACACATGATAGTTTTGTGCTTATTGTTGATTGTTTTTGAGTTTTTAAGAAGGGTTGGTCCGGCGGGTATCTTGACGCTGTAACGCGGATAGCTTTCTGAAAAGTACTGTTTTTACGGCTTTCTAGATTCTTTGCCAGTCTGGCTTGTTGTCTGCGACTTCCCGGTAATAGTCCTTTTGATCGAGACTGGCCGCAGCCGCGTCGTCGAGCAACACAACGACAGATGGATGCATCTGCAATATCGTTGCCGGCCACATTGCGGATATCGGACCTTCCACGACCTGCTTCACTGCCGTCGCCTTGCGTTCCCCGAAAGCCAACAGCACGATCTGCCGAGCCTCCATGATCGTGCCGATGCCCATCGTGATGCAATGTTGCGGCACCTCGTCAGCGGAATCGAAAAAACGGGCATTGTCTTCACGTGTTTCCCGTGTCAGCGTTTTGATGCGCGTTCGCGATGCAAGTGAGGAAGACGGCTCGTTGAACCCTATATGGCCATCACTGCCGAGCCCCAACACCTGGAGATCGATACCACCGGCGGCGCTGATGTTTTTCTCGTAATCCACACAGTTCGCGGGTATGTCATCGCTCTTGCCGTCCGGCAGATGGACCTTGCCCGGGTGGACATTAATGTGGTCAAACAGCGCCTGTTGCATGAAATACCTGTAGGACTGGGGATGGTCGCCATCCAGCCCGACATACTCGTCGAGGTTGAAACTCGTGATCCTGCTGAAATCCAGCCCCTCTTCCTCATGCTGCTGGCGCAACTCCGCATACAGGAGGCAAGGTGTCGAACCGGTCGCCAGGCCCAAAACGGCAGCCGGCTTTTTACGGATCAGCTTGGCAAACATCTTTGCGGCGTACCGACTGGCATTTACATCCTTGTTAAAAATCAGTACTTCCACATCCTATCTCCGCATCAGGCTGCCCAGTGTATTCATTACCGACTGTTCAAACCCCCGAACCTTCTCGACTACAAAGTCTTGCAAACTCAGCGCATCATTGTGTATTAACGCTGACAGGTCCATTGCATGTGTCACGTAGGTTTCCGGGGTATTGCCGTGGGAGTCGGAGTAGGTTGCGTTCGCGCGGCGGCGGCCCATGGTGGCCAGGTCGTAACGCTTGGCATGCGTTATCTGCGAGTCATGACACACAATCAGTGCCGCTGCCAGCTCCTCGCTTCCACTTACGTCTAAACAAACTTTGTCGTCATCGTTCAGCCAATCAAGATCGCGCCATACTTCGCAACCGTAGAGCTTGTCCGGTCTCTGCCCAACCGGCATCTTGCGGATGGCCTCAAGGGCTGCGATAACAACCCCCACGTGCGTATCGTGCTTGTCGGCAGGGTTATGCGTGTAGACGACCCTGGGTTGCACAGCGAGAAGCCATTCGTACAGATCGGCAATGACGTCGGAATTGTCCCTGTTTTTGACTTCCATACTGGAATAGTTGAGCTGGACCATTGCGCCGTAATGGCCGAGTTTGGCAGCTTTGTCCTGTTCCTCGTTGCGCAGCGCACCGACTTCTACGGGTGTCAGGTGTTCCAGGCCCTGCTTGCGCGGGCCACCACTACCGTCGGTGCAGGTTACACCGCAAAACCAGTTGTCAGGGTTGTCGAAACACTCCAGCACACCGTGAAAAGCCATGATCTCCAGGTCGTCCTGGTGCGCACCGATACCCATGTGAGTGCAGCGCCGCAGCGCGCCCTCTTTTTCGAGTCCGTCCGGCACATACAACCGGGTCTTTGGATGCGCGAATATCATCACCCGGTCTCCCTTTCTTCCGTCGCTGGCACGCTGGCAACCGCAATAGATTGCCCCACCCTGCGAAATTTCTCGTCGGGAAGGTGAATTTTGAGCCCAAGCTCCGGGAATTCCTCTGCCAGCACGGCACGAGCCCTGTCCACGATGATATCGCCGCCGTCTCCTGAGCTCACTCGTCCCAACAGGAGTAGTTCTGTGTAATCATAGAACTCCCGGTAGGTCGCCATCGAATAGCCGAGGTAAACACCGATGGTTGCATAAATCTGTCGTGCGATTTCGTCTCCTGATTCCA
>Ga0164315_10001406_pt1 | contig 18085 bp, 15 predicted proteins | sample GuaBasSedimGuay6_FD_113737 | JGI IMG/M metagenome (GOLD analysis project Ga0164315, IMG submission 113737) | Subseafloor sediment microbial communities from Guaymas Basin, Gulf of California, Mexico - Guay6, Core 4569-2, 0-3 cm | ecosystem: Environmental > Aquatic > Marine > Hydrothermal vents...
CACGAATATTGTTTCCATTAAATTGTATCACACTTTCCGGGGCAAGAAGTGCAACTTGAGGATCTCCGGAAACATAGATGTCTTTTTTAGCAACCACTGTGAGGCAGCCTTCACTGAAATTTGTGCAATCACTGATTCTAATACTGTCACCGGATACAATTATTCCTGAGCCAATATATTTATCAATAGCAAGTTTTAATGGCCCTTCAATATAATAAATCCCATCAAGCCAGTAGTATCCTTTTTTTCTGGGGATAGTTCTTTCAAACTCTTCCTGTGATTCAAATATCCAGGAAGCTCTCTCTTTGTACACCGAGGATATTTCAAGTGGTTCATATATTTCTCTGAATTTTTTAAGCCATTTGTCAGGGATTAATTTGAATAGTTTTTCATGTCTTGTTAATTCTTTTTTTATTTCTGATTCATAAGTAGGAATAAGGCTGTTCCAGCGATTACACCATGATGAAAAGGCAGATGATACATTATTGCAGTTTGACTGCCAGTCAACCGCTGTATTAAACCCTGCAAAACCGCCATTAGAAAATGCTGAAACAGGCCATGGCATAGGCTGTTGTGGTTTAGGGGGAAGGCCGATTTTCATTTCAGTTGATGATAATGATAGTTTTGTTACATAAACAGGATTTGACAGGTCTGTTTCATCTGTTCGGAATTGAGGCCATTTGACGGTTTTTGATTTCCATACATAGCCAGCTGAAGACATCCACGAGCTTGCACTCATACCTGCTACCAGCTTTACTTCTGCGCGGTCAATAAAGCCCTGCGCCTGCGCTTCTTTGTCAGCTTCTTCTTTCAGAATCTGCCTTGCTTCACTTTCGCTGTTGGCATGACGGCCATTAACGATTTCAGGGTTGGTCATCCATTCTATCGAACTTACATTTGATATTTGATTCATACTGTTATCAAACTCAGTAACTCTTTTACTACACCAGGTTATAGACTGCTGAATATTGGTCTTCATAGATTCCATTTGTTTATTTATTGTAGCTTCTGTTTGATTTATAACGTTATCAAAACGTAGTTTGTCTTTATCGTATTGGTTACTGGCAGTTTGAAGATATTCCCACGAATCCATAAAAAAAGTAAATCCATCAAAAGGTCTTGATGGTGAAATTAGCATAGAACGAACTTCGTAACATTTTTGAACATTTCTTGTTACATATTTACCCCATAGCCCTGGCATTTTTTTAGGGAGTTTGACAATTGCTGTGAGGGTTAAAATGCCAACTTTGTTATAAGGTTGTTTATCAACAGAGAGCTGATTCCAAAAATGTACTTCAACAACAATATCTTGAATATCGTTACTACAAAGTGAATTTGTCAAAGGTGCATCAAAAGTTTTCTTTTCCAGTCTGTTATAGCCATCTTTTAATTGAATTCTAACTCTTTGAAACCATGAGTCGGGAGAGTCATTGTTGACATTGATTCCTTGTTTGAAATCCAGGAGAGCCTCGTTAATTGCCGAATTGGCAAGATACAGTGCACGTCTGCCTGACGAAAGAGCTTCTCGCTGGTTATTGATCCCTGTCATATAGTTTTGGAAAAATGCAAATATGGTAAGAACCGCAATAATTGTGAGGATGAGGAAAACCAGGGCACCTAGCCCTTTACGATTTCTATCTCTGTTTTTTGAATAAATGTTTAACACAGGTTTATGAATGGGTTTTCTTGTATAAAAATTTTATGGTTTCAAGGAGTCGTTACAATAAAAACTTAAAATTAGTTCTAGAGTCATTATATCAGTAAACGACCAGCCCTGTCAGAGTGGTTGTTTTTTTTAGAATGAAAGGATTGTTTTTTTAGAATGAAATGGTTGTTGATCATATTATTATGTTTATTGTCATGTGTATATTGTCCGAAACCATGATATAGGAGTTTTCATGAATAGCAGTCAATATCGTTATAAATATATATATTATTATCAGAAATATACAGTGTATATCAGGTCTTTTCTATTAAGGCATCTTCCTGAAAAATGGATGTCTGCAAGGTATCTGGCAAGTATGGCATTGTTTTTGTTACTCTTTTCTGGAATGTTTGGTTATGGTGCAAATGCAGTTGTGCAAACAGGTGCAGGAAAAAATAAAAAGACCAATGTAATAATTAATATTCCTGCGCAGCGTTTAAGGGTATACAAAGGTAAGGAATGTGTTCTTGATTGTAGAACGGCAGTTGGTAAACGATTTTATGCCGGGGTAGGTCGCAATACCCGAACAAGGGTTGGCTCTTATTTTATTCGCCAATGGGTAAATGATTATGTTAATAAATCTTATCCTCACAAGTGGTCAAAAAATAATTGGCGCGGTGCCTTTGGTAGAGCAGCTGCAAAATTGTCTCCACGATCTGCCGGTCAGCACATTCACGGTACTGTAGGGCCAATTGAATTACAGGATTTTTATTTGGATAGAATGGCTCCGAGGGAAAAGAAGTCTGATGAGTCTATATCTCATTATGAAAGATATGTAGCAGGGTATGAATATGGCTTGTCTCACGGTTGTACAAGATTGTCTAATGAGAATATTGGTAAATTAAAAAAACTATGTCCAGTAGGAACAAAGGTAAAGAAAATTTACTGTGTTCATGAGTCTTTTGATACCCATAATCCCTGGGAAATAAAAGATGTTTATTACCCTAATATTTATAGATATAAACTTGATAACAAGCCTGTGTTTTTCCCTGATACAGGGGAGTTGAAAAATTACAAAGACCCTGTTGATGCAATTGGATATTATTAAATATTTTTTTAAACGCTAGTGTTTTTACCCCAACTCCAGAATACACGCGTGTATTTTCACCCCAACTCCAAAATACCCGTAAATGATTTCACGATCTCACCATTTCACCATCTTTAAATAATGGTTTAAGGGTTCTGTAATTGACCTGTTTTAGAAATAGTTTACGGTAATTTATATTTCCCGATGCAATCATTATGTAAGCTCCCCAAATAGAGGTAACCTTCATATTCACGAACAGATGTGATTTCTCTTAAGTACTTTCCTGTAGGGTCGTGTAAACTTTGAGTGATTTCTCCTTGTTCATTTAATGAAAGAACCAGTCCATAGGGTTTTGGCTTAGGTGAGATAGCTTTAGGTAGTTTGGAGATTTGAGCCTTTAGAAAAGGAAATGGGTGGATCTTATCTATAATGTTGTTTCGAATGGTAAAAAGAGCAAGCCAGAATGTTCCTTTGCCGTTATTGGAAATATTGTCAGGAAAGCCTGGAAGATTATCAATAAAGATTTCCTTTGTTCCTACCTTTGGGCCTTTTAGCCAGTAGCGAATGATTCTGTAACGGTAGGTTTCATTAATCAGAACAAAGTCCTCCTTTTCAGATAAGGCTACTCCATTGGCAAAGTAAAGGTCTTTCAATAAAACTTTAGTCTTGCCGGTGGCCGGATTGTAGCTTAAGAATCTGCCGTGAGGTTTTGCTTCTAAAAGGTCATAGACATATTCACTTTGCCCATACTTAGAACTGGCATCAGTAAAATAGATTGTACCATTTCTGGAAATATCCAGTGCATCCGTAAATTTCAAAGGGATACCATCAGCTGAGTTGGTCAAAACTTTAATTTTCCCTTGGTGATTAATAGAAAGAAGCCCCTTGTAGGCGTCACATACAATGAGGTTTTCATCTTTGTCAAACTGGAGACCTAAGGGGCGACCTTTGGTTATAGCAAAAGTTTCGACTTTTCCATCAGGTAGAAGGCGTATGATTTTACCGTCTTGTGTTCCTCCATAAATGCGACCTTCACTATCTATAGCCACTTCCTCCGGGCCATAAACCTTTCCTTGTGCCAGAAGTTTGGATTTTTGTAAAAGGTTGTTTACTTCCAGAACACCAGACAATTCCTGAGGTTTTGAAGGTGCGTAAGCTGCCGGATCAATGGGTGCAGGCCAGAAAAGGAAAGCTATGAATAGAATCGCTGAAATTCCGGCAATTGTGAGGGTTATCCTTTTCATATTTTGGCTGTCCTTGTTAATATGTATTTCATTTTATCCTCTTCAGTTCTTCGTTTCGTAAGGTTTTTTTATAATTATACTACAGTGCTAAATGTATTGTATGTGCTATAGTTCATGGCAAAGTGAGAACATAAATATATGAATGAGTTAGAAGTAAAAAATGAAAAATAATTTTGAAGATCTGAAAGAAACAGTTGAATCGGGAGTATTTACTCAATGGCAGGAAGTTGATATAGAGATTCATGATTTTACTTATTTGGGAATAAGAGTTGTCATAAACGATGAGTATACAGGATTAGTTTATAGAAACGAAGTTTATGACGAGTATGAGGAAGGGCAACAACTTAAAGGATACATAAAGTGTATTAGAGAAGATGGAATGATAGATATTTCCTTGCGACCAAATCCTGGAAAGCATGTTTCTTCAACGACAGAGAAAATACTGGAACATCTTAAGGTAGCTGATGGGAAATCCGTGTTTAACGATAAAAGTTCCCCTGAAGACATTAAAAAAGAGTTTCAGGTAAGTAAAAAAGTATTTAAGCAAGCAATAGGCAGTTTGTATAAACGGGGTAAGATAAAGATTACAGACGATGGGATAGAGCTCGTTAAATAAAGGTAAGTTTTCAAAACGAGCTCTCCGCCATGTTCTGGAGTGGTATGAACTACATAAAGAAGAATTAACAGAAGATTGGGAGCTTTGTAGCAACAATCAAGCTCCAAAAGCTATAAAGCCATTGGAGTAATACATGTTTTTACATATTGTTAAGGCTAAATATTTAAAAAACTATAAAGTAGAGGTTGTTTTTAATAATGGAAGAGAAGGTATTGCTGATTTAACAGATGCACTAAAAGGTCCTGTCTTTGAGGGTTTGAAAAATGAAAAAGAATTTTCAAAGTTACAGGTAGATAGTGAATTAGAAACAATTGTCTGGCCTAATGGTGCAGACCTGGCTCCTGAATATGTCTATTTTCAGGTATTTAAAGATGATCCAAACCTTCAGCTACAATTTAAAAAATGGGGTTACATTAACTAAGTAATTTTCAGGCTTCAGGTGAAATTATCAATATTAGAACCTTACGATTGTGTTACAATCACCTCGTTGTTTCTTTTGTTTTTTTTCTTGGTACAGAAGATAAAATAGAGGCTGCGTTTATTGACAATAACTGTGAATTGGTGAACAGTAAGTATGGTTTTACTGGGATAGTAATTTAGTGTTTTCAACGTCATATCTTACCACTAAAAGATAGAATGTTTAAAAGTTCACAGGTATTGTTTTCAAAGCTTCTTTTATATAATTTACCTTATAGATTTCAGGGGATTGATTATGTTTATAGATTTTTATTATCGCAAGTATTGCGGCACTTCTTTTTCCGCTTTTACTATATTGTCGCTTTTTTTACTGTCGGTTATAGGCTCTTTCATTCTTTTACCACAGCCTGTCTATGGTGCTACAGATAAAATAAAGGAACAAATTCCATCGGTAAGAGTCGTTCTTTCAAGAAAAGAGGTGTTACGTAAGTGGATTAACACTTCAGGCTTTCTTACTCCTCATTCTCTGGTTTCAATTACTTCTCTTACAGAAGGTTATGTTCCTCCTAATATTATTGAGATAGGTTCTATAGTTAAAAAAGGTCAACCTATGCTTTTATTGAAAAATAAGCTTCTCACCTATGACTTAAAGCGAAAAGAGGCTGTTTTTAATAATAGGAAATCTCAGCTCGAAAGTTTGAAACATTCTTCTGAAAGAGCAGCGTTGCTGGAAGTTGCAAAAGCCAGACGAGACTATCTTGTTGCAAAGGCCGATCTTGCAAATGCCAAACTTGTGTATGAAAGCAAGAAAAAACTGGGAATTTCAGGAATGCTCGCTGGTCAGGAATTACAGGTTGCACAGTCAGATTATGATAAAGCTGTAGCGAATTTAGATTTCCTGAAAGCTGTATTGGATGATCGAAAGAGTAATATTGATAAAAAGCTGTGGGAACTGGACATAGCTCGTGTCGAATCTGACATGAACGCATCCGGCGCAGATCTTGAAATGAGTCGTCATTTGTTTTCATCTTTAAATATTGAAGCTCCTTTTGATGGGCAGATTGTAAGACGGTTTGTTGAAGAAGGCAATTACATTAGAACAGGGGCTCAGCTCTTTGAGTTAGCAGATATTTCTTCCCTTTTTTGTGATTGTTATCTTGATGAGCGTACCTTGAGATCTGTTCAATGTGGACAGCATGTTGAATTGAAACTTTTTGATGATGATTTTTCCTGTACTGGTCAAATTGAGATAATTTCACCAGTTGCAGACTTAGAAAAAGGCGGTCATCTGGTAAGGGTTAAGATAGCATCAGTAAACCAATATAAGTCTGGTGATTTAGTTAATAAATCTGGTGATTCAACTAGCCGGGGCTTGGCTTTAGGCGGGTATTTTTCCTGTCGGATTCTAATCAGGAAAAAGCCTGGTGTTGTTGTCTTACCTATTAAGTCTGTGTTATCCAAGGATTCTTCTCCTTATGTGTATGTTGTAACAAAAGATAACATTGCCTTAAAGCAGCCAGTACAGCTTGGTATTGAAGAGTCAGGTAAAATTGAGATTGTTTCAGGTTTGTCTGTTGGTAAAGCTGTCATTGTTGATGGTGTTTATAACGTGAAAGATAATCAGAAAGTTACTCTCATTCAGGAGGCTGACTAAATTGTATCTTGCTCCAAAAGCTGTTTCTAACCCTATTGCAGTGCTCTTTTTTATTGTAGCTGTTTTTCTTGGAGGTTTTTTCTCTTACTCTGCCATTGAAATGGAGAGTTTTCCCGAGTTTACAATGCCTCAGGTTCGGATTGTTACAAACTATCCAGGGGCTGCTCCTGCTGAACTTGAATCACTTGTAACGGTACCAATTGAGACGAGATTAAAAGTCGTTAAAGATGTCAAAGAAGTTATGTCATCATCAAAACAGGGCCAGTCTTTGATTAATGTAAGTTTTGCTGAAACTGTTGATATTGATGACGCTGTTGCAGATATAAAACGGGCAATTTCAGAAGTGACTAACATGCTTCCTGATGAGGCCAGTGATCCCGTTGTAATAGCAGTTGCAATGGCAGAACTTCCTGTTATTACTATGTCAATCATTGGTGATCAAACGCCAAATGAATTACAAGAGATTGCAGAAACTCACATAAAGGCTCCTCTTGAAAAAATTTCAGGTGTTGGGGAAATTAAAGTTTTCGGTGGTACAAAACCATGCTTTCAGGTTGTAATAGAACAGCAGAAGCTTCGTCGTTACAAACTTGCAGTTTCTGATGTGACAAGGGCTATTCAGCAGTCTAATTTAAATATGCCTGGCGGAAACATTACCTATGGCGACGCACTTTTTCTGGTAAGAACAGTCGGTGCATTTAAAAATGCCTCTGACATTGCTTCTGTTCCTGTAAATATAAGAAGGCAGCCGCCGGTTCTTATTTCAGATGTAGCAACAGTGTCTGAAACTTTTTATCCTTTCGATGGAATTTCCCGGGTTAATGGAAAGTCCAATGTATCTATTCAGCTTCATAAGGCCTATGGGGAAAATATTATCAGAGTTGCAAAAAATACCCATAAAGCACTTGATGATATTAAAAAGTCTTTACCTTCCGGAGTTACAATAAGTATTACTGCAGATTTGTCTGAATTTGTTGAAGATCAGATGTCTCAGGTTAAGACGTCAGCTTTATTCGGTGGCTTTCTTGCAGTTTTTATTTTGTATATATTCTTAAGAAAGATTACTACTACCGGTATTATTGCTCTTTCTATCCCCATGTCTATTCTTGTAACTGTTTCAGCCATGTATATTTTTGGTTATAGCTTGAATTATTTGTCTCTTGCCGGAATTATTTTGGCTCTTGGAATGCTTGTCGATGACTCTATAGTCGTTTTGGAAAATATTGTACGCCATCATGAAAATGGTGAAGATTCAGTTACTTCATCAGTACAGGGCGCTCTTGAAATTGCTGCTCCTGTATTGGTTTCAACTATTACTACCGTCATTGTATTTGCTCCTATTTTTCTTATGAGTGATATGGGTCCGGCTGTAATGCTTAAACATATGGCTTTTTCTCTGGTCGTAGCTGTTTCTGCTTCATATTTTGTGGCAATGATTGTTGTTCCCTGCGCTACATGTATTTTGTTCTCTGTACTGGCTCGTAGAAAGCAGGCTTCTTTATCACAGAGAGAGAAAGCCCGTAATGTCTTATCTGATGTTTCCGAAAAACCTGAATCAGAGTACGTTAACAAGCATTCTTTAGACAAGTGGTATGTACGATTCTATCTCTTTTGCTTAAAAGGATTTCTTAGAAGGCCAATTATTTCAATCGTTTTGATTGTCATTATTTTTATTGTTAGTTTCGTCCTTGTTTCTCAAAATGGCTTTAGCGGCAATATGAATATAGGAGGAAAGAATGTTGTTCTTTACCTCCGCTTTGAACCGGGGATAGGTAAAGCATATAAAGAACAGGTCTTTGATCATTTTGAGAAGCTCCTTACAAGATATAAGGAAGTTCAGAGTATCATATCGTGGACTGATGAAATGAAGGGGACAGGCCAGTTGATGGCCAACCTTGGGATTCGGGGTACTCAAGGGGCAATGGATAGAATAAAGAAAGAGCTCCGTGTAAATTTTGGTGATATGGCCGGTGTCACAGTCAGTTATCAAAATATAACTTCAATGATGGGTATCTCTCCAATTTCTGTAAGTGTTTCAGGTACGGACATGGCTTTAATGACTAAAGCTACAGAGATAATAACCAGATGTTTAAGAGGGATAGAGGATCTTGTTTCTGTTGAAAATACTCTTGTTTCCAAAAAACGTGAGGTTATTGTAAAAATTGATCGAAAGAGAGCTGCTTTACGTGGGGTGTTAGAGCGTGAGATCGCTTCCACCGTTCGGACCGCCTTGTTTGGAACAGTGGCTACGAGAGTTGTCCGTCATAATCGTGAGACGGACGTACTCGTTAAGATAGATTCTGAAAATGTAGGTACTTTTCGTAATTTAGGTGACATGTTTGTTTCCTCAATTAATGGTGGGTATGTACCGCTTAGGGATGTAGCAGAAATAAAATGGTCATATGCCGTTCCTGAAATTGTAAAACGTGATTCAAAGCAGGAGGTTAAAGTTACCTCTGATGTAGCAGATGAAAGTAAGCTCGGGCAGGTTGCAAAGAAGGTAAAGAAAATAGTGAGGGCTCTTGATTTACCCAAAGGAGTCTCTGTTTCCTTTGGTGGGAAAGCTAAAGATAGCTCTAAAGGGAAAAGTAAAATGTTGCTTGCTTTCTTTTTTGCGATCTTTCTGGTTTACGGTGTTATGACAATTCAGTTTAACTCTTTTGTTCAGGCATTCATTATAATTGCTTCTCTTCCTCTTGCTTTAATCGGCAGTAATTTTTCCTTGTATTTTTCCGGAACACCTTTTGATTTTATGGCAGCACTTGGTATTATTTTGCTTGCAGGAATTGTCGTAAATGACTCTATCGTTTTGGTAGATTGTATAAATCAGTTAAGAAGAAATGGTGCTACGTTATCGACCGCTCTTATTAAGGCCGGGCTGATTCGTCTTCGTCCAATTCTTATAACCAGTCTGACAACAATTTTTGGTGTTTTACCTATGGCATACGGAGTAGGCCACGGAGCAGAAGTTTACGTTTCTTTAGGTATTACTTTGGTAGGAGGGCTTACTTTTAGTACAATTTTGACGTTAGGTATAATACCATTGATCTACATGGTGACAGAAAATGTTGTTGCTCGAATCAGGCGTATAGTAGGGAGATTCTTTGGCTTCTTCGGTTTTAAATAAGGTTACAGTCTTTTTAAGTAGAGCCTTTTCTCATTTTAGTGCATCAGTTTACTTAAGTGTTTTTATCACCACTTTTACTTTTTCAAGTAGTGGGTTTTTGCTGGTAAACATTGGTGAAGCTGCTCTTCCTGCTGGGTTTCTTCGATTAAAAGAAGGTGCTGCAGAGATTACCGGTGTTGAGAGAAGTCGTTCTGCCATTAAAGGTCAGGTTATGCGTCTTGAACTTGGTGACCAGCTCATGACAAGTGATAAGGTAGATGGGGCATTTTATTTCTTTGATGGTTCAGTCTTTTCGCCATCAGAGAGGTTGACTTATAAGATTGAAGAGGAAGGTCTTTTTCTCGCCATTGAAAATAACTGGCGTATAGTCCATGGTTTTCTTGTTCCTTTGACATCCAGAAAAATTAATACAGATATTCCACGAGGTAGACAGCCTGGTGCCACTTGGGCTTCCAACTCAGCTCTTTCTATTATTGAAGAAAAACCTATTACATCCGGTAAAATTGCAAATGGTGAGGTAATGAGAACTGGTACTGGAACAATTATTAAAATTAATGGTGGAGAGCGGGGAACAGTTTTATTAAGTGCCAACTCAGATTTAAGACTGTTGCCTCAGGGGTATGGACTTGAGCAGGGAAGTGGTATGTTTCATTTAGGCCCTGACTCAACTTTTAAATTATATACAGATTATTTGGTAATTGAGGCTCAAGATGCATTTGTTGAAGTAATGTCTCAAGGGAAGGGCCTGACTGCAAAGGTTCTTAGAGGCAGGGTTGAGGTTTTTGATAACAAACTGAATAAAAAATTGATACTTAGAGGCGGTCAGATGTGTTCTTCTTCTCAGTTTAAACTTGAACAGTACGGTGAAAAGTCTGTTTTGTATTCTGTGGCAGAGGATTTTATATCACGGATGAACGAGAAAGGCCTGGATGGGTTCTCGGCGCAGTTTCAGCAATCATTGGCTGGTCAAAACCAGATGAGTACCGTTGCTCCTGTTGAGGGCCCTTCATTGCCGTCGTCAGGCAATGGTTCTTTATTGCCGCCTTCATCAAATGCTGACTCACAGGTTTCTTTACCTGCACCTGCAGTGTCACAGTTTCCCCCATTAGGGCAAGCTGCTTCACCGGTTCCACCAAGTCCCTATAAAGGTGACTCAACAAAAGCCGAAAAGGTGCCTGTAGCTATAGACAAAAAAGCCAGCTCATCTTTAAATCCTCTTAATAAGAGTATTCCCGGTGATAGTCCTTCAGACTGGTACGAGTCTAAATAATCTCTGTTAATTAATCCGCCAGCCCATACTTATTTTTATTGCTGTAGATAACACCTGTTTGTACAAGTTCATTAAGTATTGGTCTGATGATTTTGGCTTTGAGATCTGTTCCCTTTACAATTTTGTGGAGGGTGCAGTTTTTATGAGCTTCGATGTACTGTGTGATCTGCTGCATATGAGGTTTGTTCAATGTAGTGAGTACTTTTTGAATCAGTTCTCTTCCTTTTGGGCCTGAAATAACCTGAGGTTTTCTTCTTTGTTTTTTAAATGGACCATCTTCATAGTCAGATTTCCATAGATAATCAAATTCAGCCATCATTCTGTCAATGGCATTCTGGTGACCGGGGTACTGACCATTAAAGACCATTACGTTTTCCAGATTTCTTCTTTCTGCTGAAGATGACCAGTTATATGAGCCGGCTATCATGTGCTTTTTATCAACAACTATGACTTTATGATGAAGAATGAGGCTCCTCCAGTGAATTTGAGCAGCTTTAGTGATTGGCTCTTTATAGGCATTGCCAGTATTCTCATCGTTGTTATCTCCGTCAGTTGCTGCAGTGCCTGGGACCCCATCTACTTCCAGATCAACTTTAGTACCTTCGTCAGTAACCTTTTCTGTTTCTTTTTTCTTTTTGCTTGTATATTCTTCTTCCCAGCCGTAAACATTTGTTCTCCATCGGTATTTTATCAGAAGATTTTTCAAGTCAAGTTCAGTAGCTTTTTCTTCAAGGTATGGTCCCAGTAAACCACGATGTTGGTCATCAGATAAGATTTGAGTCTGATCCATTAACAGTCTGATTGTAATGAGAGGATATCTTTGTGCGTATTCCAGCAGTTCTTGAGCAAGCTGCCAGTGGGTGAAGCTGAACATCATTATGTCAATTGTGCCTTCAGTATAATTGACTTTTCTAATGACGTTTTTTATTGTTTCATCAATTTTATAAAACTGTTCTTCATTGATTGGCTCGCCGTTAAATACGCATTCTACAGTTCCTGCAATTGGGCTCGCAGAGATGTGTATTTCAGATTCTGCATTACCAAGGGCATCTGTACCATATTCATTCCATAGTCTTGTGAACTCTTCTGCAAACTGTCGGGCAACAACAGGATCATTTTTAAATACAAAGCGGTTTTCAGCAAACTTTTGATCTGAACCGTATGACAAATTTGAGCTGCCTGAAAAACTGGTAAATGGTATTTTCATTTTAGGTTCATAGAATACCCCGAATTTTTCATGCATTGTTCCGTAAATTGTTTTTCCTGTGTCCAGAACTCTTGTTCTATATCTCGCTACAAAAGCACCTTTTTCAACAACTTTAATTTGAAAGTTGTTTTTAAATTCAGGGTTTGCTTTCCTTGCAGCAGATCTAACACTTCCTATTAGTTGTTTTCTAATGTCAGCGGTCCAGGAGGCAACACCATCGAGAAGGAGTTTGATTTTGATATTTCTTTTGAATGCTGCGTTTATCAATTCGTTTTGACTGCTGCTATCGGAAAATGCATACATTGCTATTTTTATTTGTCCTCCGTCACCAGTTTCACGGACAAGGGCTTTAACTGCATTATTCAAGGTCGGTTCCATTTGTCTGCCTTCAACTGTTTCAATAGAACGATTTCTGTTTTCAGCAGCATATCCACCATTTGGAGCAAAATATACTTCAACATCAGCCCAGGCAGCTGTAGTAAGTAAAAGTACAAAAATTGTAAGAAGGGAAACAGGTTTTAAAACTGACGAGAACTTTGAAGAAAGAGAAGACATACATACCTCCAGCATTATAGTGACATCAAATATATTACTAATTGTTTTCAGTTTACTGCACATGGTTATTTACATGCCATGTATAAATTAGATTTCTAATTTGTTTTTGCAGATTCGGAGGGTTTTGTTTCCGCAGATTCGGATAGAGATGAGCAACAACTACTTTTTGCTTCAGGCTCAGTGATTGCTGAGCAACAACTTGATTCAGGTGATGTTTTATTGAGGTAAATAGCTCTTATAATTACAATAAGAAAAATAAAAGCCCCAATATATTCCATTGGTGATGTAGCCATAGAATGTGCTGTAGTAGCGGTTGATGAATTAAAAGTTGGAGATATCAAGTTTAACAAGTAACCTGCACCAAGTGATGTAGCAGCAAGAGACCCAAGAAAGACGGCAGTGCATTTTTTCCCCATCATAGAATGTATTGTTGCTATTGCAGCAGCATTTGTTGCCGGTCCTGTCATAAGAAATACCAGTGCAGCTCCCGGTGAAATCCCTTTCATCATTAAAGCCGCTGCAACAGGCACTGATGAGGTGGCACAGACGTAAATGGGGATGCCAAAAAGGAGCATGCAAATCATGGACAGAAATGAGTCTCCACCAATGGATTGGAAAAAATTGGGAGGAATTATTGCAGATATGAATGCAGCTGCCAGAATACCACCTGCAAGAGAACCTCCGATGCTTTTGGGTAGCGTAGAAAATCCATAGGAGAATGCTTTTATAAGTTTCTCTTTCAGTGTTAGATGCTTTATTTTGTTACATTCATTCCCCGTAGCTTCAGTTCTATCTTCAGTAGCTTTAACTGTATCCTCAGATTCAGCTTCAGGTTGATTTCCATTCCCGTTTTTGGTATTTGTGGTTTTTTCTTCCGCTGTATCACTAAGAGATACTGTCATTCCACCAATAATACCGCTGACTATTGCAGCACCAACTCTAAATATTGTAAAGACAGGGCCCATTAAGCCGTAAGTGACCATTATAGAGTCAATCCCTGTTTGAGGTGTACTTATGAGAAAGGCGGTTGTTGCACCTTTACTGGCACCACTTTTTTTTAAGCCTGCAGCAACCGGGATTACACCGCAAGAGCAAAGGGGTAGCGGGATTCCAGCTGCCGTTGCCTTGATAATTGAGAGGAATTTGTTGGATCCAAGGTGTTTTTCAACAAACTTTGGAGGAACCAGGACAGACAAAAAGCCTGCTACGGAAAACCCCAACAATAGATAGGGAGCCATAGCAAGCACTGTTGCCCACATTTGTAGAAGAAATATCATAGAACTACTTAGAAAAGAGTAGCATAAATTAAATTAGCTGCTTTTTTTAGGGAGCATTGTAACTATGAGGTTTCGACCTTCAAGTTTTGGAGTCATGTCAGGACGGGCATATTCTTCAAGTTTAGCAATAAATTTGTTAAGAACATCATAGCCTGTTTCTGTATGAGCCATTTCTCTTCCACGAAACATAATAGTCACTTTAACTTTATGTCCACCTTCGATAAATTCAATAGCATGACGAACCTTGAAGTCGAAGTCGTGATCACCAATTTTAGGCCTGAGTTTAATCTCTTTAACACTGACCTGCTTTTTTCGTTTACGGTTTTCTTTATCTTTTTTTGCAAGATTAAATTTGAAACGTCCGTAATCCATTATCTTTGCTACTGGTGGATCGCTGTCTGGTGATACTTCTACGAGGTTGAACCCCCGGTTTTCTGCGACTCTCAGGGCATCTTCAAGGGCAATAATCCCAAGTGTCTCACCTGTTTCGTCAATAACAAGAAGTTTGGAAGTTCTTATCATTTCATCAACTTTGTATTTTTCAGGTTCTTTTTTTGGAACATAGCCTTTGCTATATCTTCGTGGGGATCTGATGGAACACCTCCATGTAATTTGATTTTAGTTATTTTTTCTAACTCACACTTTCTTTGAGTATAATGAAATTCTATAACACATGTACGTTGGTAGCAATGTAATACTTTATAGATTTACATTTTTTTTATCACCTCGTATATATTGTAGTAGAAGGTTTGGTAAAATATTAAGGTTAAGTCTTAGTTCATCAAAAGCAGGGTATTATGACTAATTTAGCTAATTTGAATTGTTTTGAAAAAAATGAATATGTATCAGAGACTTTTATTGATGTTGAGTTTGCAGCAATGAAGCTTTCCTTAAAGGAGTTTGAAGACTGTACCTTTATAGATTGTGATTTTAATGAGACAGTCTTTAACACCTGCAAATTCATAGATTGTTGTTTTGAAAAATGCAACTTGAGTGTTCTTCAAATTGACAATAGCAAGTTCTCTGATGTGGCTTTTAAAGGGTGTAAAATGATTGGAGTTGACTGGACTAAAGCTCAATGGCCTTTGCTTGCACTTTCATCACCAGTCAGTTTTGAGAAGTCAAATATCAGTGATTCTTCTTTTTTTGGGCTTTTATTGGAAAAAATTGAAATGTTGGGGTGTGAGGCTCATGATGTTGATTTTAGAGAAGGTACCTTTAGTGGAGGTAACTTTTCAGAAACAGATTTCTTGAATAGTCTATTTCATAACACTAATCTTACAGGTGCCAATTTTACAGACTCAACCAGATATTCTATAGATGTGTATTCAAATAAAATTAGAAATGCAAGTTTTAGTCGATTTGAAGCACTGGTTTTGTTAGAGGGTCTTGGAATTAACCTTGTAGACTAGCTTGCATGATAGGAACTGATTAAGTTCTGAATATTGTTTAGGGTCAGGCTGTGTAGTGGGTGGCGGGTAATCTGTGTAATGAAATGTGTGGTTTTGTCACATAATGTTGCACATTCTTGTCGTTGAAGGTAGGGTGCTTCTTCTGTTTGCAGGTTTGTCAATACGTAGTCTTTGAACGTTTCACCTCTTAGTTGCGGTATTAACGGTGGATTCAGTGGGCGTCATACATATGTGCAGTTATATGGTACAGCATTTATGGTTTTTTGGCACATATGTTGCATTATCTACTGTCGTAAGAACAAGTGTAACGAATTAAACTTCAGCGGAGGTGCAATATGAATATTCAAAAGGAAGCAGCTAAAGGTCAGGTTATTGAATTATCACAAAAGGAAGTTACTCTTGTTGGATGGGTTAGAGCAGCAGCCAGAATTTCAGTTGATGAGTTTTCTTCAAGCCCTGTGATCATTTCTTTTCATAATGTAAAATTCTTATGTTCAGAAGTTCTCACTTCTCTTGTTGAGGCCAGAACAAAATTGAAAGATTTTGGCTCAGATTTAGTAATCAGAATTAATACGAAAGAATTATCTGATTTATTTAAGCTTGTTCGCTTTGAACAGATGTTTCAGATTGAGTTTTCAGTTTAGTTGTTTGACTCTTTTGATAATTATTTTCTCTCACTTCTTTCTATGAACTCTTTGATGAAATACTATAGTTAAGGTATAATCTATTTATAAATATAGATTTCAAATGTAGGTTTCAAATAGTAATTTCAGGTTCAGATTTCAAGTACAGATATGAACTGTAGAGCTTTCGGAAGGGTTAATATGACAGATGTTAATGATGTAAGGGCTATGACCTGGGATTTAGGGGATTGGGAAGACTCACTTTCTATTGATGTAGGTTCTGTTTATTGCTGTCGTAAATGTCAGAATGTTGCTATGGTTACTAAAGGTGGCCTTGGTATTTTGCAATTAGGTTGTTGTGATGAGCCAATGGAGCAGGTTCAGGCTGATCAGGATGGCAATTAATGAAATCGAACACTTTGCGCGGTAATGTTTATTTATGTCCGATCTGCGGTGCTGAGGTTACTGTTCTGGCTCATAAATGTGGAGATTTTAAACCGGTTTGTTGTAATGTTGAGATGGTTATTCTCGAAAAGATTCTCTCATTTTATGTTTGTCCTCATTGTAAAGCCGAGGTTGCGCTTACTGAGATACACAATGATAAGGCCTTTTCTCCCAGATGTTGTAATGTAGACATGGTTTTGTTGCCACGAGGCCCGGGGTCGGCTGTAGCCTGAGGTGTCTTCATTTAACGTAATTTCTTCTATAGGTGAAACTACCTTAAAAATAAGGCGTTCAACTTTTACGGGGTGGGTTTCTTATTGTTCTTCTGTTGGTGAGATGAAAGCATTATTGTCTCAAAGAGAAGAGCTTCATAGCAGGGCTACTCATAATTGTTGGGCTTATATTGTTGGCGATAGTGGTGAAACAAGCCATTACTCTGATTGTGGAGAACCGTCTGGTAGTGCTGGAAGACCTATGTATAATTCTTTGTTGTCTAATAATCTCACAAATGTTGTGGCTGTTGTAACACGGTATTATGGTGGAGTCAAATTAGGGGTAAGAGGGTTAATAGACGCTTATGGAGAAGCAGTTGATGCTGCTCTTGCGGCAACAACTGTAAAAAAATTTGTTATATACAGGCATTATAAAATTACTATTCCTTATCCTGTTCTTGATACTTTCTGGTTTACAGCCAAAAAACATGAATGTGAAGAAGTATCTGCAGACTATGGGGCTAGTGTATCTCTTGAAGTTCAGCTTCCTGTTTCTAACTTTGAGAGTTTTGAACTATATTTAACTACCTTGAAAGCCAGTTCTGATGTGAATTATCAGATTGTTGATGCTGTGTAGTCATCGGGGATCTTGACTTTTTGTTAACAAATCCATAGTCAGTTCATTTCTAATTCCCAGTCTTGTAAGGCAAAAATCGTATTTTACGGGATCATCAGCGCTGATTTTTTTGAAACAGTTAGTAATTTCAATAGCAGTTTTCAGGTTTGCTGCATTTCTTTTAGTGAATTTGAGCGTCTTTCCAATATTGAACATATGAGTATCAAGAGGAACAATTAATTTTGATGGAGGTATGGTTTTCCAGCATCCTGGATCAACGTCATCATTTCGTATCATCCATCGTAAAAAGAGGTGAAGTCTTTTACATGCGCTGCCACGTTCAGGAGATGGGATCAGCGAGTTTGGACCGTCAGGGTTTCTCAGGCTCTTTGCAAAACCGGATAAGGCTTCCTGTACTGTTTTGTTTTCTTTTGAGTATGAATTTAAAAAGCAGTTTTCAAGAGATCCGTATTTTGTAAGAATTTTCCTTATATTCCACAAAAAATCTGCCATTTCAATGCCTGTTGTAAACCGGTGTTTAAAGGTGGAAAGATTATCCTTTAGTTGTTTGAAAGTGGTGGATAAAAGGAAGGATGAAGGAGATGTCCCCAGGATTTTCAGTACCTTTTCAACAGATTTAAGTATTTGTGCGACTTTGCCATAGGCTAGGGCAGAAGCG
>Ga0164315_10001407_pt1 | contig 18083 bp, 18 predicted proteins | sample GuaBasSedimGuay6_FD_113737 | JGI IMG/M metagenome (GOLD analysis project Ga0164315, IMG submission 113737) | Subseafloor sediment microbial communities from Guaymas Basin, Gulf of California, Mexico - Guay6, Core 4569-2, 0-3 cm | ecosystem: Environmental > Aquatic > Marine > Hydrothermal vents...
CAGCTGTAATGGTTGATATATGCCCACTTACTCACTGTATATAATTGTAATGTTAAGCTATAGTAGGGGCATCACGACGATAAAGAACATTCCTAAGTCGAATAAGCTACAACAGAAATGTTGTTGACCGATTACAGTGAAGCAAAACACTTGCAATAAAGGCGAGGTCGGTAAAAGGACATTATATAGAGAGGAGCGGTATTCGGGATTAGTCTCATGTACCATTTTGAAGACGAGTCTGTACTGGAAACTTTACAGGCTTAGTTTAACTATTTGATCCAAGGTCAGCAATTGAAACGGCCTTTGACAGTGCGGCCAGTTTGCAGCCGGGACAACAATTTGTGCTTTATATTCAAGGGCATGGTTTGCCAGAGCAGTTAAAAATAACCCGCGAGTACTGGTTGGATGCCAGCGAGTTGCGCCGCTTGGTGGATAAAGTATCACCGGATGTGCCGCAGGTGATTATCATAGACAGTTGTTATTCGGGGTCTTTTTTGGATGAACTGCGTGTCAGTGATGAATTAAGGCCGACAGTGCAACGGATCGTGTTAACCAGCACGGATGCTGACACCACGGCTTGGAATGCGCTGCATGAAAGTTTCTCCGAAAAACTGATTAGCGAATTGCGGCACGGGGAAACGCTCAAAACCGCGTTTGACCGGGCCGAAAGCATGATGGCATTTGAAACCAAGTTATTTGGTGAGCAACGCCCGCAATTGGATGATGACGGGGATGGGGTTTATACTTCTCAGGATGGCCGCCGCGCCCATATCATTTTGGGTAATGAAGGCGGGCGTAGTGCTGATGCGCCTGAAATCATAGATATACATGAGCCGCTTTTCCTTGATGAACAACAAACGGAGGGCATGTTATGGGTAAAAACTTCGCCCAGCGGTGACGGCATTCGAGGAGTCCGAGCGATTTTGATGCGCCCCGGTACTCAACGCATCGATTATCAAGGCGAGGCCACTGAGTTTAACCGGGAAGAGGTGGCTATGAGTTATCTCCAAGATCGTTATGTCGCGGTGTATAGCCAGTTCCGTAAAGCCGGCACCTGGCGTGTGCTGTATCAGGCCCAAGGCGAGGATGGCACTTGGTCAAGCAACCGGTTTGGCGAAGTCGAAGCCAGCGGCGATTTTTCCCAAGTTGTTGTGACGGCGCGGATGAATCAATCCGCGTATCAAATTGGTGACTATCTGAGCTTTAAGGTAGATTTGAATGCGGAGATCAATCAACCCGGCCCTTATGATATCTATGGTGCGATTGTGTTCCCGCAAGGCTATTTTGTCACATTTGCTTATCCGATGACACCCAGTTTACCGGGCGTGGCGCTGCCTTACCGTCAAGCGGTGGAAGTCTCTCAGCCAAAAACTTTAAGTATTTTGGATTTAGATTTGCCCGCGGGGCTCGACTTTGGTAGTTATCAAGCTTGCGGTGTGGTAACAGAGACGGGTGACGATCCGATGCAATCGGAAAATTGGATTGATATTGATTGTGCGGGATTTGAATTGCGTTAAAAAGGAGTCCAAACTTTAGTTTGGACTGATTTGAAGTAAAAGTTTTTGTGCGTAAAAATTTTTGCTTCAAACACATTTTAATCAGAACAAAGTTTTTTCGTACAAGGTTCGCCTTGTACTCCTGATAATATGAAAAGATGCTAACCTACAAAGCAATGTATAAAATTTGGTACTACCCAAAAATGAAGCAAGAAATCAGATTTTTTGGAAAAATCGGATTTCTGTGAACTAACTGTGTGAAAAATCCGATTTCTTTAAGAAATCGGATTTTTGTGAAAAAAACCGTCAATCCGTTGTACTTCTAGTCTCTAAAACCGTTAACCAGTCAGACAGCAAAGTTTGGTAATCCTTGATTTTGGCGTAAATGGTTTCCGCCAGAGGTTCATTATAGAGGTGTGTTGTCATATTTCGATCATCTGTCATGGAAAGTGCCAGCTGTGTTTGGGCTTGATTGAGTACGCCTACTTGAAAACAAGCACGGATAACGGCTTTAGGAGAACCCATATCCAAGCCTTCAATATCGTTTAAATACTGTTTTGCCGCTTTCCAGATAGCCTCGAAAGTATATTCAAACCGTTGAATTGTTGCGTCACGTTGCACTTTGGTGTCATATTTTGTGCCTAATTCTTGCAATGTACTCAAGGTTTTTTTAGCATTCTCAAGCCGTTGTTTTAATCGAACCATACAATCGCCTCCTGTAAGATGTGTTGTTTGAAACTTTCATCTGTTTGGGATAAATTAACTAAATCTATATTAACCGGTATGGTGCTTTCAAACAAAGCGTCACGCACTTCAGCCAGCAGCCCAATAGGTAAAGGTTCGGCAGGTAAAATACCCACATCTATATCGGAAGTGGGGCGGGCGTTTCCTCGTGCGTGTGATCCAAATAAATAAACTTGCACTGAATAACCTTTGAACTTGTCAAAAATAATTTGGCGTGCAAGTGCTAGGTTGGCAGACGAGGTTTCAGCCGTTGATTGTGAATGAGAGATAGACACGTTTTATTTCCTTATGTTTAGTACAACGAATTGAGTACAACGAATTGGCGAAATAAACGAATTGAATTGTGTATCCTCTCTCAATGTCATGCTCTCAAATAAATCAATGGCTTGTGAGCCATGTTATCCATTGTTTTTTATTGATAATATAACTAAATCAATGAGTTGATTTGTTCACCCATGACGTTAGATAACTCCCAAAAAATAATATACCCAAGAGGGCTTGCGCGGGGGATTGCCCCTACGTGCTAATGTTGTAGGGGCAATCCTTTATGGTTGCCCAATTCTGTACGTGGGTATTTTAATTTATTTATGTTAATTATTAACAACGTTGGTTGACACACATCATAGTATTGACACCTACGCGTAGGAACAAGAAAAAATTCGTTTATTTCGTCAATTCGCTGTACTCAACTTTGTCAATTCGCTGTACTCAACTAAACTGATAGTTGCTAAGAATCATCAAGGTTGGAATTATCATTTATATAATTGATAATAATAATTAGCCGCACCTTTTCAGGAGATAGATCAATAATGACTGATTTAGTCGAAATTGAGCATGAGGAGTATCAATACGTGGGTTCACTGAATCACAGTATTATCCAAGCCCGGTTAGCGCGCTTGTTGCCCGACGATAACTTTACCATAGCGATTGAATTAAGTTTAGATATCAAGCAAACGGATGTTAGCCAATTTAATCTCAAAGCGAAGGAAGAACTCGTCCCGGATGTCTGTCTTTATCCCAATACGATAAAATTTCATCCGACGGACGATGTGTCAAAAATGCAACAGATGCCTTTATTGTCCATTGAAATTATTTCGCCAAGGCAAGGCATTGATGACATCGTGAATAAATTCAAGGCCTATTTTGCGCTTGGGGTAAAATCCTGTTGGTTGGTTATACCAACGCTCAAGTCGATAAGCGTTTATTCACAGATGAATAACTTCAACATTTTTGAGACAAAGGATGATACCGAAGTCACCGATAAGGTATTAGATATTCGTGTGCCACTTAAAAAGGTTTTTAGAGAATAATACTCAAGAACAACTTACTTAAATCATTCGTTTCAGGCGAACCTTGCAACTTCAGGAGTACAAGGCGAACCTGGTACGAAAAACTTGAGCTTTCGGAGCCATGAGCTAAACCTCATGGCTAAAAGCTCAAGTCGGCTAAAGCCGACTGAACTCCTTATAGTGCCCTTTAGGGTACTTGAGCTGGGGGTGGGAATTTCCGCTTTCCAGCGCTAGAACGACAAACAACCTAACTATAATTAATAGTATTAACACCGGCGCGTGGAAACCATAAAAAATTCGTTTATTTCGGAAAGAAGCTGCACTCAATTATTAATGACATGCGTGCAAAGTTGCTTTGCACACTCCCAAAAACAAACCACCCGGTAGTTTATCAAAATCGAACAATGAGCCAGAGAAAAGATGCTAACCTATAAAGCAATGTATAAATTTCTTGATGAGGGTGTCCATGGAGAAGTGTTGGATTTCCCCGGCACCCTCACTTTTGGCGAAAACCTTCAAGAAGCGCGTCGGTTATTAGCAAGTGCCTTGGTAGACATGGCGGAAACTAACCTAATGCGAGGAGAACCGTTACCACAACCGGTGCCGTCGTGTACTGATCCTGAGGCCGATTTGGAAGAGCCAATTCATTTGCTATTGACGGCAACCCATCGTGTACGTATTGTTCCCGAGGAGGCTTATGATGAAGCGGCGTGATTTGCTATCTTACTTGAGCCAACAAGGTTGTCGATTCGTGCGTGAAGGTAAAGAACACTCAATTTGGGAGAATCCCGTGACAAACCGCTGTACCTCGGTGCCACGCCATAGAGAGATACCCAATTTTACAGTGGCACATATTTGCAAGTATCTGGGTATTCCAGTGCCCTTTTGAGGTTTTTCGATTCTAAACTCGACGTAGAGCGTCGAAGAAAGTAATGACGGATTTTTCTGGTTTCCACGCAGGCGCGTCAATGCCATTAAGTTAAGCTTTTTTGTGAGGGCAACCATAAAGGATTGCCCCAACTCAGGAGGGTTCTGTAGGGGCAATCCCTTGTGGTTGCCCTTAACTTAATGGCAGTGACGCAGGCGCGTAGGAACCAGAAAAGAAAAAATTCGTTTATTTCGGAAAGAAGCTGTACTCAATTCGCTGTACTCGATTCGCTGTACTCAATTCGCTGTACTCAATTCGCTGTACTCGATTCGCTGTACTCAATTCAACCAACCAACTCACTTAAAGGAGCCAAACCTATGTCCTATAAAAATCTCACAACATTCAACCTGTTAACACTCTTACCGGCAATCACACTCGCCGGTTCTCTCGATTCACCCGCCCCACCGGGCGATCCGGCGAGCGGCATGTATCCCCTCTCGGATATCTGCAATCGGCTAGACACGGGTGCGCCCGGGGCCAAAAAGTCGTTTATCGAAGTCACCAGCGGCCCCCGTCCCAGTGGTTGCACGTTGAATAATGTGATGGAGAAAGCCCCCACCAAGAATAATAGCAACGGTCTTCAACCCAATGAAGCCGTCGCGGGCCAGCAATACTGGGGATTAACCGAGGGCAATTGGGGGCCACAAACCGGCACCATGCCTAATCAAGGGGCGGTGACAATGACCCCAACAACCGCAGATCAACCCATTGCCGCGGGCTACCATAATGGGGCCGGCCTTTTTAAAGGCGATTCCAATTTACGCCCAGAGAATATCCGCGCCGGTGTCACAATATTTGGGATTACCGGGACTTTTACCGGGACAACCGGCTCTACGCCTCCGCCGTCTTCGTCATCGAACCATTATAGCGATAATGGTAATGGTACCGTTACAGATAATTGGAGTGGACTGATATGGTTGAAGAATGCGAACTGTTTTGGCCCACGGGATTGGGAAACGGCTAAGCTACTCGCTGCCAATCTAATCAGTGGGCGATGTGGCTTGAGTGATGGTTCGACCGCAGGTACCTGGCGTTTACCGACTAAAGAGGAATGGGAAGCGATGGTGGATACCAGCTATAGGAATCCTGCACTCTCTAACGCGGCGGGCACGGGTAAATGGACTGAAGGTGATGCTTTTGTGGGCGTGAAGAGTAGTTGGTATTGGTCGTCCAGTAGTTACGCGTTCAACGCAGGCTACGCATGGAGCGTGCACTTCAACGTCGGCAACGTGGTCATCAACGGCAAGACGGGCTCGTACGACGTGTGGCCGGTCAGAGACGGACAATAGGCTCTTTGGTACTTTGGTTATTTTTTGCCTATTTCCGTTGTTTTTTGATTAACCGCAATAACTACAATTTCTCTTTATTAAGTACAACTAATTACGTGGATAAACGAATTAAAACTCGGCCTATTTGAGGTGTTTTTCATTGATTGATTGATAAGTCCTTCAAAAAACGAACGGATCGACGTGGCTATTTTTCAGCCATGTCTAACAGATAATCAAGGTTCAAAATGCCTTATTCGTTTATCCACGTAATTCGCTGTACTCAATTCGTTGTAAACTGATAGCTTGCGGCCTCGTACAAGGTTCGCCTGAAACGAATGAGAACTCACGCCCGGTTTCGTACAAGGTTCGCCTGAAACGAATGAGAATTTCGTACAAGGTTCGCCTGGTACTCCTGAACACACTGCCTTTCTATCTAAAATACAATCCTTGTCGTTATTTATCCCTTCTTATAAATCCCTTCTTATAAGCAATCCCTGTAGTTATGGTGTTTTACAATCCCTGTCGCTATGGTTATTTAATAAACGGATAATCAAATTTATATTGCAGTTGCAACATCACACGAGATGCATCATTTTGAGCAATCTGATTATCAGTGATAAAGCGCCCCGCATTGAGATGAGCATAAATACATTGAAATTCTAGCGCTTTAGAATAATATAACTGTCTTCTTGTTTGGCACTGTTATAAAACAACGCATTTTTCCATGCAAAAAAAGGTTCAATCGCCCCGTTGGGCGCAAACTGTAAATGCGAATAAATACCCACACCTTGATAGGCATGTTTGGCCGTTAAACTGAAACTTTCTGGATCTTTAGTCTTGGTTTGTCCATAAAAGATATCGAAAAAATGGCGTTGCTGTTTATAAGACAATTTGACCGCATCCCAAAGCCAACCCACCGAATTACCCCACGAACCAGGCCCAAAAGCACGTTTATCACCATACCAGATTTTTTGCCTACCCGCCTTAAGACTGAGATGATCATTGAATTGCGTTTTCAAATAGCCATAAAACAGATCAAAATATTCCTCATAAGGAACCATGACATATTCATCCGCAGTCCCTTTATTTTTGATAAAATCATTTTGATCAAGACTCCATCCCCAAACCCTGGCATCATATAAATGAAATTTAGCGGTGAGTCGTTTTGATTGATAAGTCAAACCAAAATTGAGGCGTTGCAGCCAAAGATGATCATCTGCATGGCCGGTTTTTTGGCCCTTGAAATTTAAACTTTGATCACCATAAGTTTTCTTATTCAACCCATCCCAAATTTCAAATCGTTCTCTTAATTCACCATCAAAACTCAGTTTATCTGCGAAAACGGATTGAACGGGGATTGTTGTGATAAAGCAGAGAATAAGGATTTGGATAAATGGTTTCAGGTTTTTTTAGCTCCAGCAGTGAAATAAATAAGGAACGAGGGAAATTTAATTTTCCCCAAAGTCAGAGAAAAAAACGCTATAGCGTTTCCCGATTGCATAAAAAGAGTAAAAGGCTAAAAACTATAAATTTTAAAGGGCTTTAAAGCCCCAAAGGGGCGAAATTAATATAGCCAGGGGCAACGCCCCTGGTTGATAGGTTTTAAAAACGTCGAAATCGAGTATTACCTATTACCAGTTTTGTAAAAATCTCTAAAGAAATGATTAAGCGAATGCTGAGTAACTTGACAATTTCAATAACCGCACCGTTTTTTCGTACAAGGTTCGCCTTGTACTCCTGCTAATGTACAAGGTTCGCCTTGTACTCCTGCTAATGTACAAGGTTCGCCTTGTACTCCTGCTAATGTGACATTGTCAAAGTAATTAAGCTAAAATTAAAATAATCCCAAAAATAATTGAGAACCAACCCATGCAAAAAATTTTTCTCTACCTTTTTTTAGCCACTTTTTTATGTCTATTGGCACCCATTTCAATAGCGGAACAACAAAATGTACAGAAATATTATGTTTTTGGAGTACATCCTTATCTAACCGCCAAAGAACTTTTAGAGCGATTTACCCTTCTGGTTAATTATCTTTCTGCTGAACTTGATAAACCAGTGGTTTTACGAGTCGCTAAAACTTACGCCAGTCATATTGAATTGGTGGGTAACAATCAAGTGGATATTGCTTATATGGGACCAGCACCTTATGTCAAATTGGTCAAAAACTATGGGCATAAACCCCTGATCGCAAAAATTCAAGTGAAAGGTCAATCCACTTTCCAGGGTGCCATTATTGTCGCCAAAAATAGCCCCATTAAAACTTTGGCTGATTTGCGCGGTAAAGGCTTTGCGTTTGGCTCTCCAAATTCTACCATGAGTCATTTTGTACCCCGCTTTGTCTTATGGAAAGCGGGCGTGACTGTCCCACAACTCAGTCATTATAAATTTATCAAAAACCATGACAATGTCGTTTTGGGCGTATTGCTCGGTGAATTTGAAGCGGGGGCTGTTAAAAAAGATGTTTTTAACCGATACGCCAAAAAAGGCATAAAAGTATTAACATGGACTCCCCCTATTACCGTGCATGTTTTTGTCGCAACTCAGCGTTTTCCGTCACAAAAGCTTGATAAATTGCGAACGCTTTTTTTGGAGCTCAACAATCACCGAAAAGGCAAAACGATTTTAACGTCAATCAAAAAATCCATTACTGGAGTGACAACGGTAAAGGATGAAGATTATGACGAATTGCGGAATATTTTACAAACCGTTGAATAGTTAGTCCGCAAAAAGCACTAATTTTTCTTTGAACCTTAGCAAAAATTGAATCACGCAAATGAGAAAAATGGTGGGCAAGCGGGCGTTAAGATTCGGGACAATGTTTGAGAGAGTGCCGCCCGCTTACCCACCCTACGAAACGACGAAACATAACAATGGAGTAAACCCCACAATGTCCAAAAAAAATGCATCACTACAACACGGGCGTTTGTTTTTTTTATTTATCTTGATTTTATTAATTTTTTTTGTATTTGCGAGCCTGTTAGTTGCATCTCAACAACGTAATTTGCTGTTAGAGAATGAAAAACAACATGATAACCTAGAATTTGATTTGATAGGTGAATTTATCTCGGAGTCATTTCTCAAAAATGATTATGTAGCGGTGCGTCAATTTTTGCAAAATTGGTCTGAAAAACGCGAGTATATTGTGACGTTGACAGCCACCGCTAAAAATGGCTTTCAGTTTGTGAACTATACCCGCAAAAATCCGGCTGAAAACACTTATTTGGTTAAGCGGCGCGTGTCATTCTCACAAGATAACTATCTTGATTTAGAGATAGCCAATGATCTTGCTTCAATAGAAAACATCATCAACGAATTGAATTGGCAACTGTTGCTTATTTTTTCAATCATTATGGGACTACTCGGTTTTATTTTGTGGATTACGCTCACTAAAATCGCGCTCATTCCGCTGGAAAGGGAGATTAGCAAGCGTACTGAAGAACTGAGACAACACCGTGATCATTTAGAGCAACTGGTACTTGAACGTACTCAGGAATTAGCAACCGCTAAAGAGATTGCCGAATTTGCCAGCCGTGCTAAAAGTGATTTTCTGTCCAATATGAGCCATGAACTACGAACACCACTGAATGGCATCTTGGGATATGCCCAGATTCTTAGGCGAGATAAAGAATTAAGCACCCAGCAATTGGATGGCGTGAACATTATCCAACAGAGTGGTCAACATTTATTGACCCTCATTAATGATATTTTAGATTTGTCCAAAATTGAGGCCCGTAAAATGGAACTCTATGCCACCGCATTCCATTTGCCTAATTTTTTGGAAAGTCTTGCTGGCATCATCAATATGCGGGCACAAGAAAAAGATACGACTTTTATCTATGAACATAATAATGCCTTGCCCTCTGGCGTAGAAGCCGATGAAAAGCGGTTGCGACAAGTTTTAATAAACCTGTTAGGCAATGCGGTTAAATTTACCGATCAAGGCACGGTTACGCTCCGAGTCAGTGTGTTAAATGACACACCACCCACTCCCAAGAAAATTCGTTTTGAAATCATAGACACGGGCGTAGGCATGACTCCAGAACAATTAGACAAAATCTTCTTGCCTTTTGAGCAAGTTGGTGAGACTGAACGTCGTGCAGCGGGTACCGGTTTAGGTTTGACAATTAGTCGGCAATTAGTCGAATTGATGGAAAGCGAACTACATGTTAAAAGCGAATTGGAAAAAGGCAGTACTTTTTGGTTTGATTTAACCTTGCCAGTGGTGACAGCAGAGGCTGAATTTAAATCAAGCAGAAGGGGGGAAATCATTGGTTACCAAGGAAAACGGCGAAAAGTGTTGGTGGTGGATGACAAACACGCAAACCGTTTAGTGTTGCACGGTATGCTTAAACCGCTTGGATTTGAAGTTATAGAGGCCGTGAATGGTAAAGAAGAAGTAGAAAAAGCCTGCGAAATTCACCCTGATATTATTTTGACAGACTTGGTGATGCCGGTTATGACAGGCTTTGAAGCCGTGCAAAAGATAAGACAAATGCCTGAATTGAAAGATATCATCATCGTTGCGGCATCAGCCAGTGTTTTTGAATCCGATCAAGAAAGATGCAAAATAATAGGGTGTAATGGCTTTTTGCCTAAACCGGTAGAAGCCGATAGACTCTTTTGTTTGATGGAAAAACTCTTGAAAGTGGAATGGGTTTATGAGGACACCAAGACAGAAACGATTGAAGAAAGTAGTGAAGTAGGGCAACTTGTGCCACCGCCCGCTGAAGAAATAGCGATATTGTTCGAGTTGGTAATGGACGGTGATATGCGTGGCATTCGGAAACGAGCTTCCGTTATAGAACAAAGGGCACCAGAATTGTTCCCGTTTGCTCGCAAACTGCAAAGTTTAGCCAAAGGTTTTCAAGAAAAACAACTTTTGGCATTAATTGAACAATTTAAGGAAGGAGGAAAATGAATGAATATCGCATCAGAAAATATGGCTACCTCTGATTTTGGAGACTATCTGATTTTGATTGTTGATGACAATCCTTCTAATTTAAGCGTATTGGCTGATTATTTAGAGGATTGCGGCTTTACAACGCGAGTGGCGACTAATGGTGAATTAACATTGCAACGGGCGCAGCGTATCCAACCGGCACTTATCTTATTGGATGTGATGATGCCGCCGGGTATAGATGGCTTTGAAACATGCTGGCGGTTAAAAGCAGATGAACGTACTAAAGACATTCCGGTTATTTTTATGACCGCCTTAAGCAGTACTGAAGATAAGGTTAAAGGCTTTTCAGTCGGCGGGGTAGATTACATCACTAAACCCATACAACAGGAGGAAGTGTTAGCGCGTGTGACTACCCATTTACGCATTCGAGATTTAACGTTGAAACTACAACAACAAAACCAAGAAATACTGACGCTCAACGAACGTCTCAAAAAGGAAAATCTGCGAATGTCAGCCGATTTGGATATTGCCAAACAGTTACAACAAATGGTGTTACCCAAAGAACAAGAATTACAACAAATTGAAAACCTAGACATTGCTGGATTTATGGAACCTGCCGATGAAGTGGGCGGTGATTATTACGAAGTCTTAAATCACGATGGATATATTAAAATTGGCATTGGCGATGTTACTGGACATGGGTTGGAAAGTGGTGTTGTCATGTTGATGGTGCAAACCACAGTACGTGCTTTATTATTGGCTGGCATTGATAATCCAGAAACATTTTTGAATGTTGTCAACCGTACTGTTTATCACAATGCACTGCGTATGGGGACCGATAAAAATTTAACTTTGTCTTTACTAGATTATCAAGATGGACAATTGCGCGTAACGGGACAACATGAAGAAGTGTTAGTCGTACGTCAAGGGGGGGAAATTGAACGGATTGATACGTTTGATTTGGGTTTTATGATTGGTGTGGAAAATGATATATCTCAATTTGTATCACACATAAAAATTAAATTACAACAAGGTGATGGCATTGTTCTATATACGGATGGAATTACCGAAGCCCGAAATCTTGAAAAAAAGCAGTATGGTTTAGAACGGTTATGTGAAGTTGTTAGTCACAATTGGTATTTAGCTGCGCAAGCAATCCAACAAGCGGTTGTTGCCGATGTCAAACAATTCATTGGTATGCAAAAAGTCTATGATGATATTACTTTGTTGGTTTTAAAGCAGAAATAACTACAAGGATTACTTATAATAAAGGATTGGAATCTAAATATGACTTCGATCTAAGACAATGTTACATTACCCATTTTCCGCATTATAAGCTGCTTTTTGTGTCTTTATTCGACTTTTTCGCGAGTGAGTTCGATATCGTTCATGTTCAACAACTTGTTCAACTAAAGTTTTCGCGGTTCGATAAAACCTTTCCATGTCGGCAGGCGAAGGACTTTCTTTGAATAGCGGTTCGAGAATTAGACTCACCCCCCGCTGGGGTGCTAAAAGCGAAAAAAGCTATCAAAGCCTAGTGCAGGATAGCGGAAATATCCGGGCACCCCGAAATCCGATTTTTCCCCAAAATCGGATTTCTTGTCTTTCTATCTAAAATACAATCCTTGTAGTTATTTATCCCTTCTTATAAATCCCTTCTTATAAACAATCCTTGTAGTTATCGCATTTATATCCAATGGTTTTTTCCACAAACCCCACGCCAAGTAACAGACACGGGCGTGACTCATTCAAAAAGCGTTCGCCATAGTTCTTATCCCGGATTTGCTTCACCGCTTTGTTAGTCAGGGTGTCCATCTTGGTACCGGCTTTGCCATATTTAAACTCTATCAGATAGATTTTATCTGCTAAAGCCAATACCCCATCAATGCGCCCTTTATCCGTCAACACTTCTAAATCGATCTCAACGCCCATCAGTGCCAATACACACAGAGGGCACAGAGTTACACAGAGTTACACAGAGTTAAATTTAATTTTAATTTGTCACGGCTTTGGATTTCTTCTTTGTTGGTAAAACTTTCCAGCAGATAGGTGATAAATGCCTGTTTAACCTCAAAATTAGGATAGTTCAAAGTATATTCCGTAAAACGTTCTTGAGTATCAATGTGGGTGATGGTGAGATAACCGCTTTGAAACAATAGCGCGAACACATTCAGGTTTTCAATGTTGTAACTGTCAAAAACAATCTCTGACACTTTTTTGTTTTCAAACTCAGTAATATCTCGTTGGTTGTTTTTGATGAGTTTCATCAAAAAGCTTGGCGTACCGCTTTTGAACCAATAATTACTGAAACGCTGTTCAGCAAACAAATTGATAATCGAAAACGGGTTATACACCTTATCGAAGGCATTCCAAGAATAACCATCATACCAAGTCTTGATTTGAGTCAACAACGGTGCCTTTTTTATCCCCAACTCAAAACCAAGATTTTGGATAGCTTTATCAAAATAGCTTTCGAGGCTAAAGTTTTTGCGCGCAAAAACTTTAGCCTCGAATCCAACTCTGTTTGTGTGTATCCAAGCAGCGTCGTAAATTTTTTCGAGAGCGTGATATCCCGTATATTATTCAAGTCAGAAAAAATAGACACTTGAGAAAATTTGGACACACCCGTTAAGAACACAAAGCGCAGAAAAGCGTCAGACGATTTCAACACACCAAAAAACTCCCGAAGAATGTCTCGGTTTTTCTTGGCTTTTTCGACATCATCAATATGATCGACAATCGGTTTATCATATTCATCAACGAGAATCACCACTTTTTGGTGAGTTTTTTCACAGAGCTTTTCAATTAACTCGGCAAATTTTTCCCGGATAAATTGGCTAGAAAGGACAATCTCATACTTACCAGCCACTTTATCTAAAAAAGATAACAACGACGCGTTGAACACTTCATCGTTGTGGTGGGAAATGCGATTGAAATCAATAAGAATAACCGGATAAGATTGCCATTCAATCTTATCATAGATATATAAACCCTGAAAAATGGCTTTATTGCCGGCAAAAATTTCAGCTAACGTCGAAACCAGCAAAGATTTTCCGAAACGACGAGGGCGAGACAGAAACAAGTAGTCGCCGGCTTGAATTAATTCGGCAATGTGACGAGTTTTATCCACATACAAACAGTCGTCTTTGATCATTTTGGAAAAGGTTTGAATACCAAGAGGTAATTTTTTCACCATATATTGTCCTCAACACGGCTTATCAATTATTGTGGGGTAGAAATCAACGCACCCACTGGGTGGTGAAAATTAAATTGTGAATTGTGAACCGTGACAATCAAAATCCATTCTAAAATACAATCCTTGTCGTTAATGGCTTTCTTTTCAGTGGCTCAACTGATTGACTTTATCAAGAAGATCGCCCAATTGTTCGGCGTATTTAGCTACACAATGAGCATTGGCGAGTTCTTAAAAACCTTTCCATGTCGCCAGGAAAAGGACTTTCTTTGAATCGCGGATCGAGAATTAGACTCACCCCCCGCTGGGGTGCTAAAAGCGAAAAAAGCCTAGGGCAAAGGTTAGTATCCTGATGCGGTACAGTAGCTCTGAGCCATGAGGTTGAGCTACCGGCGGTAGTTATTTATGATCTATTAACTTGACAATGTTTTAGGCACCACGCTGCTTAATCGTACAAGGTTCGCCTTGTACTCCTTTTAAATTACGCGAAGTACGCCATTTTTTCGTACAAGGTTCGCCTTGTACTCCTTTTATTTTTTTGTACAAGGTTCGCCTTGTACTCCTTTTAAATTACGCGAAGCACGCCATTTTTTCGTACAAGGTTCGCCTTGTACTCCTTTTAAATTACGCGAAGCACGCCATTTTTTCGTACAAGGTTCGCCTTGTACTCCTTTTAAATTACGCGAAGCACGCCGTTTTTTTGTACAAGGTTCGCCTGAAACGAATGATAATGTGATCGAGGCAAACTTTTGCCTCGATCATTGTCAAGTTAATGATCCATTACCTATTACCTATTATCAAAAGAACTTGCAAAAACTCACCACGCCAGCACTAATTTGAATAGTGGTACTTTTCTGGATCATATTTAATGTCGTCACTGTTCGCATAGCCAATCGTGCTATCGTTGAGCTTGACTTGATACCATGATGAGTCAATAACGTTTAACACAACCAATGCTGTGCCTTTCTGGGCTTTGCCAAGCACTTGTGCGTTGCTATCCATACTCGCATAAATAGAAAGTGGCGATTTTTCTGTAGCGACAATACCACAAAAAACATAGCCACCAAAATCATCCTCTCTCTTAATCAAGTCACGATTGGCATAACCAACCATGCCGTTGTTGGCTTTGACTCTGTACCAAGAACCAACTGCTTTTAAAATCAGCACGGCTGAGTCTTTGTTGGCTTGAGTCACCACTTTGGCGGTTCGGAGCGTTTCAGCACGAATGTCAAGTGGCGCATCTGTTGTGATAACAAGGCCACAAAGCTCATGATAATCGCCTTGGGCATCAATGCGACGGCTGGTATTGCCAGTGATGCCGATTTTAGGTACGTTAGTAGAGTTGCTACTTTGAGAAATGTCGCAGTCGTCTTGGATGTTGTTATTATCGTAGCCTTGAAGTTTGATGTAATCACGGTTGGCATAGCCGGCAATGCCGCTATTCAGCAAAACGCGATACCATGAGCAGATCATTTCCGATACTGGGAGCGCTGAGTCTTTACTGGCTTGGCCGATCACCGGCGAGCGTGTACTGGCATCTTGACGAATATTCAGTGGCGAGCTTTGGGTGGTGACAATGCCACAAGGATCAAAAGTGGTGATATAGTCACGGCTGGCATAACCAATTTTGCCGTTATTGAGTTTCACTTGGTACCATGACTCATTAGAGGTATCCAAAATACGGAGGGCTGAGCCTTTACGGGCTTTGTAAATGACTTCTGCGTTTGGAGCTGCCTCTTGACGAATATTAAGTGGCGATCTGTCAGTGGCGACGACACCGCAAACCGGTTCAGAAGCCTGCGCTGTTAGCACACTTGCGGTCAAAAACACTGTCGAAATTGATAAATGTTTACTAATCATATTCATAGTTGAGTTTACCTCTTAATATTTTACGGATGCTATCCCTTCTGAGGGATAGTATCCGTAGATGTGACGGATGCTATACCTAGATGGGATAGTATCCGTAGATGTGACGGATGCTATACCTCGATGGGATAGTATCCGTTTGAACACTAAACAACTTTATTTCTTAAATAAACCGGCAAGGCTCCGTCAGCACTGACAATTTTTCCTTCTTGAAAAGCGGCTAACGCTAATGGAATGATAGCACGCGCTTGTGGGTATTTTTCACCTTGGTAGTCTTGTATTGCGTCACCCAATTTTGCTATGAATTTATCGGCATAAGTTGCCCAACCGCTGCCAACACCATGCCATTGCCCAGCATTAGGCAAACTAATATCATGCGGCGCGCACACAAGTTCTTCTCCGTCACAGCGCATAATACCTTGTTTATCAATCAGATAGCACCCAAAATACACTTCACTCATCCGCGCATCAATCGCTGCCAATACGCTAATCGCACCTTCTTCTGTGTATGCCGCTTGTGCTAAAGCGGCTAAAGAGGACACTGGGGCAACGGGAATATCGGCTGCAAAAGCGATGCCTTGGACAACCCCACAAGCAATGCGTAATCCGGTAAAGCTGCCGGGGCCGCATCCAAAAGCTAAGCCATCTAATTGAGTTGGTTTTAAGCCGGCCTCTGCTAACAATTCATCCGCCATTGGTAAAATCAAAGTCGAATGTTGCCGAGGGGCTATTTTGCTTCGATCTTGTATTTCACCGTCTAGGTATAAAGCACAAGAACAAGCTTCAGTGGAAGTATCAAGCGTAAGTAGTTTCATCATGCATAGTCTACCGGAAATGCCAACACTTCGTTAATATGGGAAGCCCCCGCTATTAACATTAATAAACGATCTAATCCTAACGCGACGCCGGCGCAATCAGGCAAGCCAGATTCTAAAGCCGCTAAAAAACGTTCATCTAACGGATAAGTGGCTAAATTAAGGGCTTTTCTATTAGCCAAATCTTGTTCAAAACGTTGGCGTTGCTCAACCGGATCAGTCAGTTCGTAAAAACCATTTGCTAATTCAATGCCTTGCACATAAACCTCGAAACGTTCAGCCAATTGTGGATTATCCACTCGTTTTCTGGCTAGTGCAGCTTGGCTGGCGGGAAAATCCATAATCACGGTGGGGCAAGTTTGTCCTAAAAGCGGTTCAATGTGGTGAGACAGGATAAGTTGTAAGCAAGTATCGCGTTCTAAGCGATGCACATCTCGAAGCCCAAATTGGACAACATAATCTTGTAAAACAGATAGGGCAGTGTGTAAAGGATGCAAGCCGGTGTGTTGCTCAAATAGGGCGCAATAAGTCAAACGTTCTGCGGGTGGACAGTGCAATAGCATTTGCAAGAATTCATCGACTTCTTGGATTAAATCGTCTTGATTAAAGCCGGGGCGATACCATTCTAATAGGGTAAATTCCGGATTATGCCAACGCCCGACTTCACCATCACGAAAAACTTTAGTAATTTGAAAAATCGCCCCACAGCCGGCTGCTAATAACCGTTTCATGGCTAATTCTGGCGAAGTGTGTAAAAACAAACGCTTAGCATCGGCACCATGATAGTTGGTATATAAAGGTTCAATATAACAATCCGGCACACTGCCGGCAGAAAGTATGGGGGTTTCGACTTCTAATACTTGGCGTTTTGCAAAAAATTGGCGAATATCATGGTATAAACGCGCCCGTAAACGTAAAGTTTCTAAATGAGCGGTGGGTTGCCATCTGGGTGTCATAATTATATTGAAAGTACAGCGGATTTACGGATTTAACGGATTGATTTTGTTAATATATCTCGATGATCAAGTTTAAATCATTGATTTAAAGTAACTACTCAGCCCTGAAAGGGCGCTTTATTAAAGCCTAGGGCAGCGCCCTAGGAACTCAGCCCTGAAAGGGCGCTTTATTAAAGCCTAGGGCAGCGCCCTAGGAACTTGCGCCCTTTCAGCACCTGGGGCGTTGCCCCAGGCTATAATAATTCGCACACTTCGGTGCTGAGTAGTTACGATTTAAAAATAAATATAATTTGCACACTTCGGTGCTGAGTAGTTACGATTTAAAAATAAATATAATTTTAGGCACTAAAAAATAAATAATTTAAAAATCAATAAATTGTCTATTTAAATGCTCAAAAATGGATTTTCAAAGCTAAATAACATCAAAAACTTGATCATCGAGTATATGTGGTTCAATGTCTTCTCCAAAGCTTATTGAAATGAAGCATAACCTATTCTTTCATTTTCACCCAAAAAAGGGAGCGAAGTATATTGAAAGTACAACGGATTTACGGATTTTACGGATTGATTTTCAGGCGGATGTGGATTAATGCCTTGATAAAAGCTTATTGAAATGAGTTTTCAC
>Ga0164315_10001409_pt1 | contig 18067 bp, 18 predicted proteins | sample GuaBasSedimGuay6_FD_113737 | JGI IMG/M metagenome (GOLD analysis project Ga0164315, IMG submission 113737) | Subseafloor sediment microbial communities from Guaymas Basin, Gulf of California, Mexico - Guay6, Core 4569-2, 0-3 cm | ecosystem: Environmental > Aquatic > Marine > Hydrothermal vents...
CAGGCGGCAGCCTTGATATTGGAGCGTGATTTGACAGGATCGAGTTTGAATCCGGACACCGTCCCCGTCCAGATGACCGTCTCATCGACTGGGTTCAACATCTCGACGACCAGAGTTGCTTCCCGGATATCGTCTTTGGCGGCGGAAGGGCTGCCGGTAATTTTGTCGGCACTGAGTTTCTTGCCCTCGTAGTTTCTGAATCGAATGTAGGTCCTGACCCTGAAATCGGGCGTCCCGTCTTCCAGTCTGATGTAGGACCGAGCGATCAGCTCCTCTTCGACCACCTCTCGAGCCATCGTCTGGGCCACCGGATATGAGTAGTCCTCGGTTTCGACGGCCGCCGCCGGGCGAAAGGTCTTCAGAATGCTGAAGTCTACGTCCTTTGTGTAATTGACCCGAACCGGCAGTTCTGCGGGGTTGGTCACACACCCGGCGACGATCGCAATACTGACGAATACCACCCATGCAACTCTACGCATCTTGAACCTCCGGTGACCTTCAAAGCATGACCTACCCAGAGTCCGAGGTCAATAGAGCTGGGACGCGAGGAGGCTACCAGCTCTTGCTATTCCTTTCCACCCCGAACCCACCAATCGGAATCCCGGTCGAACCACCAGTTGTGGGTATGGGAGGAGAGAATTCTTTCCGCCATTTCTTTGGCCGTGTCCGTCTTGAGCCGTTTCAGTACGAAGGGCACCCATTCCTCGGCGGCCTTGGCGCCCCCGTCGAGCCGTTCCTTGAGCGAGAGCAGCATCTCCAACTGGTCGGCATCGTGGGCAACGATGGCTTCCGGCGTGACGCCCTCCCGGTATTCGGTGATCAGCCCCTCCAGGTCGGCGCCGAAGGGGAGGTCTTCGGTCTGATGTCGAGCTACTGCCGCCTCGTCGACCTTGGCATACTTCTGGTGTACGTAGTTGAGGTCGCCGGTCCGGGTCTCCGGCAGATCGTGAAAGAGGGCCATCTCGATGACCCGGTTCGGATCAACCCGTGGGTCCAGGCGGGCCAGGGTCCATGCGATGACGGTCATTCGAAAGCTATGGTCGGCGACGCTCTCACCCTCGGCGCCCGGGAGAAAGTGCCACCCGCTTCGCGGTATACGCTTGAGCATGCCCACTTCGAAAAGAAAATTGGTCACTCGATCCACGGGAACCTCCGGAGCTGGGAGTGCGCGCCGTATTGGCCCCTTGAAATCACGGGTTGCCTATTGGTGGCGTAAAGGGCCAATCCGGTCACACTCCCAGCTTATCGCGCTTCGCGCGGTTGGGTGATTGAATTATAGGAGGTTGCAGGGCGCAGCCTGCGCTGTGTCTTTGCGCCTTTGTGTTTCGCCAAATCCTGTTTCTCATCGCCTGTGGCCACGCCAAAAAACACGCACGCTGAGATAGATGACGCCGGCCAAGACAATCGTTGAAGCACCCGCGGGCAGATCGTAGGTATAGCTCATGCCGAGCCCTACCGTGGTGAAGAAGACGCTGAGGATGACTGCCAAGACCATGGTTCGACCGAGGGTATTGGCAAAACGACCGGCGACCGCTGCAGGAAGCGTCAGCAGGGCGATGACCAGTACGATTCCGACGATGCTGACCAGGAGAACGACCGTCAGTGCTGTGATGGTGTGAAGCAGGAGCGACAGCCGCCCCACAGGCAAGCCCCGCATTCTTGCGAAGGCCTCGTCGAAGCATAGGGCCTGAATCTCCCCGTGCAAGGAAACGGCTATGGCCAAGACGGCGACGTCCAGCAGGCCCATCAGCCAAAGATCTGTGGTTCTCACCAGCAGTATATTGCCGAAGAGATAACTCATCAAATCTTCGGTGTAGCCCGGGGTCGAGGCGATGAACAGGAGGCCGATCGCCATGCCGATGGCCCAGATGGCGGCGATGACGGTGTCCTCCCGTTCACTTTGCTTGTGGGAAGCCCGCGCGATCAGAGCGGCTGCCACCAGTGCGGCTGCAGTTGCGCCCAGCATCGGGTCGGCCCAGCTGATGCCATGAACCTCCTGAAGCCATCGAGCCAGACCCAGGCCTGCGAGAACGCAGTGGGCGACAGCCCCGGCGATGGAGGACGTCCGCCTGACGACGACCCAGGTTCCTACGATCCCGGCGGCAACGCCGCCCAAAAGCCCGGCCAGGAGTGCGTGTTGGAGGAAATTGTAGTGCAGAATGGCTTCAAAGAACTGCATCAGAGGTGCCGATCATGGTGCACCATGTGCACATCTCCGCCATACAGTGTGTTGATCACCGAGCCGTCCAGGTGTGAGGTTGGATGGACATCGACCGTACCGTGCACGCAGATGACCGTGCGGACGAACGAGGCGACAAACCCAAGATCGTGGCTTACGAGGACGACGGTGCTGTCTTGGTTGAGCTCCTCCAAGAGGTCGAAGAAATCCTGTTCAACCTTGCGGTCCAGTCCGGCCTCGGGTTCATCGAGGAGCAGTAGTTCGGGTTTGGGTGCGATGGCCCGCGCCAGCAGAACGCGCTGCCGTTGACCGCCTGAAAGGGTCGAATAGGCTTGGTGTTCCAGGCCTTCGATACCAACCCGGACAATGGCCTCCGACGCTGCGTCGTTGTCGGCACTCGAGAAGGGACCGAAGTTCCGCCCGGGCCTCAGACATCCCATCAGCACGACGTCGATCACCCGGATGGGGAAGTGGGCATCTGTGACCGCGTGCTGGGGCATGGCTCCGATTCTTGGCCGAGCCTTCTCGGGGGATTCACCAAATACCCTGATGCGCCCGGATTGTGGGCTGAGGAGGCCGAGGATCAGCTTGACGAGAGTCGTTTTTCCGCCGCCGTTCGGGCCGATGATGCTCGCAAAATCTCCACGTTCCACGGTGAAACTGACATCCCTGAGGATCGGTTCTACTGGACCAAAGGCGAAGGACACGCCCTGGACGTCGATGACGGGGGGGGTCGTTGTCATCGTGTAATGCCTCCGTGTGCCTCGAAGGCCCCTGCAATCTGCGTGGCGATCCGCTCGAGATTGGCCAGGAGATCGGGGGCCAAAGGGTCCAACTCGACCAGATCGGCATTGACGGCGCCGGCAACCGCCTTCGCGCCGCTGCCTGCGAACTGCGGTTGTACGAAGATCACACTGACACCTTGTGTCGTTGCATCGTCAATGAGGTGGCTGAGGTGACGACCGGTTGGGTTCTTCCCCTCGTGTTCGATCGCGACCTGGTGGAGTCCGTATCTTTGGGCAAAATGACCGAAGGCAGGGTGGAAAACGACGAGGGTTCGTCCGGCGTACGGAGCCATCTGAGCGGCAATTCGGCGATCGGCCGCCTCCAGCGCCTCGGTGTAGGTTGCCAGGTTCTCGGTGAATGCCTTGCACGCCTTCGGCCGGGCCAGGCAAAGGCACCGGCACACCTTTTGGGCATACTCGATCGTCAAGTAGGGATCCAGCCAAAAGTGTGGGTCCGGACCTTGGGTGTGATTATGGTGAATCGCTTCGACCATCGACGAGTCGGCCTGCACCGTAACGGTTGGTGACCCTTGGCAAACCGCCAATCCCGGTTCAAGCTCGTAGATCCGGGCGGTGACGGTGCGTTCGAAAGGGAGTCCCAGGGGCAGCAGAAGATCGGCATCCAAAACGGAAGCCATCAGGCGCGGACTGGGTTCGAATGTTGCCGGAGATCTTCCCGGCGGAATCAATACGGTCACGGACACCTCTGATCCACCGATCCATTGGAGAATCTCCTGCTGGGGCAGAATCGAGACAACAGCAGCGATCGGTTGGTTACACAGTCCATCAGATGCCATGCCAAAAAGGGCCGTGACTCCGAGGATGACGGCAGCCGAAAATCGGCTCACAGAATCTCCGCCGTGTCGGATTCGGCCAGACAAACCAGGTGGTTGACGTTGCATTTTCCGCAGCGTTCCATTTCATGTGTCACGCTGAAGTTCCTCCAATGGCGACGTTGTCGCTCGTTGAGGACTCCGGTGCCGCGGCATAGTGGACATGCGCCGTCCAATGCCGACAGTATTGCCCCTCGGATAAACTCCGATCGGTTGGTGATGCCCTCCATGGCCTCGACCAGGGTGTCATCGGCTTTGAACGTGATGATGTGGGCCTTGCCGTCCATATGCCCTCCAGTGTTACGAATTATTACGTAGCAAGAGTCGAGAATCAAGGGAAACTGCTCGTGGTAGGCTGGATTTTGTAGATTTCCAAGGATGCCGACAATGGTTTGAGTCTCGAAGGAGTGAGGACCGTGCACGAAACCGAAACAAAAGGCGGTGGAATTCCAGACGTTCCGCAGGAGCGAAAGGACGATCAACAGCCGGTATCGACGCCCCTCGGCCGGGAAGAACGGGAGCACCAACTCCGGAAGATGGAGAGTCTCGCAATTCTCGCCGGGGGAGTTGCTCACGATTTCAATAATCTATTGATGGGTGTGCTTGGTAACGCTGATCTGGCCTTATCGGTGATGGCGCCCGATGCCGCCGGTCGAAATCAGGTTGAGGACATCATTGTTGCTGCGCGGAGGGCGGCTGATCTGGCAGGCCAGATGCTGGCCTATTCCGGCAGGGGGCGGTTCAAGGTCGACCGAGTTGATTTGGGTTCGCTGGTGGAAGACTCAGTACAACTGCTGAAATCGACTGTGTCGGGCAGTGTAGTTTTGCAGATCGAACCGTCTCAGGGTGTTTCGAAGGTCAGTATTGACATTGCCCAAATGAGACAGGTCCTTTTGAACCTGGTGGCCAATGCGTCCGACGCCATTCGGGAGCGGTCCGGTGTGATCCGAATCTCGATCTCTGAGCGAATGTTCGATCAGGATGATCTCGATCGAATGTATGTGTCAAATGATCTTCAGCCCGGACGACTGGTTATCCTTGAAGTATCGGATACCGGTTGCGGCATCGAACCTGAGACTTTGGGACGGATTTTTGACCCGTTCTACACGACCAAGTTCACGGGTCGCGGTCTGGGATTGGCAGCGGTCCTCGGCATTGTCCGGGGCCATGGCGGGGGCATCGACGTTCGGTCGGTAGGCCGGCGAGGCAGTTCCTTCTTCGTTGTTCTGCCTCGGGCCGAGGGAGCTGATGAGGGCCAGTCCGGCTCATTGCCGGAGAAGAAGAAACGATTGATTCTGGTCATTGATGACGAAGAAACCGTGCTTGATGTTTCCCGGGCCTATCTCGAGCAGGCCGGGTTCACCGTTGTGACCGCAGAAGACGGGCGACGGGGCCTTGAAGTCTTCAAGGAGCAGGAGGCAGCGGTCGATTGCATCATTCTCGATTTCACGATGCCGGGGATGGATGGACGAGAAGTCCTTATTGAGATCCATAAGATTCGATCTGACATGCCGGTGATCCTGTCCTCAGGTTATGACGAGGACGAGGTTGTCGGCCGTATCGGTGGTGAAGCAGTCTCGGGGTTCATCCAGAAGCCCTACGGTGGCGCGGCGCTGATCGAACGCCTCCGTGCCGCAGGGGTGGAGAGCTGAAAGCGGAGCTCTCAGCTATCAGCCCACACCGCCCGCTTCGCGGGCCCGCGCCTGTCTGCTCGGCAGGCCTTTGGCTTGGCCTCGGTTCCGAGGTTTCCGCCGGAAAGCGTTCTCGACGAGTTCTATTTGGACCAAGAAGTGACGCGCCCCCTGCGAAGCAGTCATGCAGACGGTGGTGCAAGCGGACTGACAGCTGATAGCTGACAGCTTCTCCCTATCTCACAACCGGGCCGACGTAGGTTGGATCACCAGTCAGGTCATCGACCACCGAGGCATAGGTCGTCCAGAATGCGGGCGAACCAGCGAGCAACTCAACTTTGATCCAGCCACCCTCAACCGCGTGCCCACCGACGCCCATATCGGCGAAGACGTTGTTGATCTGGTTGAAGGCCGAGGTCTGCGAATAGTTCTTGGTGGCCACGATTGCCCCCGAGGGTGCATGGATCGTCATCCGTACCAGGAGGCTGCCCGCTGATGTCTGGACAATGCCGACGTTGGTGTGGAAGACATTTCGCTCGGAATGAACGAGTGGAAGGATGACCGAGGATGAACTTTGAACGGTGTCCAACGGGATTCCTGGGATGCCCTGACCGTAAGTCGACCCCATCTCACCGAGGTTGTAGGTCCGTGTCGAAACCACAGCCTCGGCTGAACTGACGCTGACGTACATCAGGCCTGACGTTGGGCTGGAATCGGCCAGGGGGTCGTCGATGTACAGGGCGCCTCCGGCAGGGATCGAGTGCGTTCCCGGCAGCATGACACCGGGCCAGGGGGCGCCCTTGGCAACAAAATAGAGACTGGCCGTTACGGCTGAAGCAGTGGGGTTGGCAACGCCGATCTGGGTCTTCCAGTTCGAGGAGCCGAAGCCCGGCGCAGAGGCTGCCGCCGGAATCAGCCACTGGATCGATGGTCCGGATCCCGAAGGGTTCCGCCCTTCGAGCGTGGTCACCCCGAGACTCAGGGGATCCAGGTGGTCAGACAGCCGTGAGTCCGGCGTGCCGTCGCCGGTCCAACTCTTGTCGATCTGACCGTACCAGTCCTCGAGGTCGTTGCCGCAAGCAGCGTACCCACCGGAAAGCGTGCCGATGCACAAGCCGTTGGATTGGTCGAAGAGGCATGAACCGGAAGAGCCTGGCTCGGTTGTTCCCAAATCCCAATCGTTGACCTTCCAGTGCGAGCCCCAGATGGTCGTCAGGGGGTCATTTTCGAACGAGAGCGACTTCTCGTCGCCCGAGGGATGGTGAATGCCGGTAGCTGACTGGGGCGTTTGGCCCGAGGCATCCCACCCCGCATAATAGACATTGAAGGAAAGGTCGGGGACGGTGTCCAACTCGAGCAGTGTGAAGTCTGACCCGTTGTCCCAGTCCCAGGTCGAGAGGAAAGTCGTGCCGGACTGGTTCTGACTCAAGGACCCACCGTAGCGTTCGTCGCAAGTAGGTGACTGGTAGTTCCAGTAGACGACCACAGTGTTGGCGTTGTCGGCTCTGACGTCACAGTGATCGGCGGTCAAGAAGAGAGCTCGGCCGTCTTCAGCCGTGTTGTTCATCAATGTGCCGGTGCACAGGTACCCCCTGCCATCGATCTGGACCGTATAGCGGGCGACCGAGCGGATCTGGTCCCTCCATGCGTCACCCTCAGGACAGACAACGTTGATATTGCAGTCGCCCCGTTTGGCATGCGTGTGCTCTTCGCCGAAGACCCGGTAACCGTGATAGACACTGGAAATTACCAACCGAACATCAGAGGCCCGACCGGGCGCCGCCGCCACCTCGACCACCAAACGGTCTCCAAGCACGATCGGGGTGGAGAGCCCGCCGTGGCTGTCACGATCGGCCTGGGTGTAGGGACCATGGACCTGGGCGCCTGTGGGATCGTGGAACCACAGGGTCGCACCCGCCGGGAGGTTGAGATCTTCGATTCGGAGGTTGAGGCTCAAGGCGCCGGGGGCGTCAATCTCGACACGCCAGAGGTCCCACCCCTCGCTGAGCCGGTCCCACCGCCCGGAATTCGCCGGGCTGATCGACGATTCGAGCCCGATGGCGAAGCGCATCGGACCCGCCGTACCGGGACCGGTCGGCTTGGCGAGGTCCTCAGCCTTGAGGGATTGGTGGTCGATGGTCTCCATCTTTACGGATGGGATCTCGACTCCGGAGATTGCAGGTCCTACCAGACCAGGCGGCAGACCGCCTGCCGTCACGAAGGGTGCGGGCACGGTGGCTATGACAGCCACGATGCACAGGGCGCCAACGACCGCTTGGCATTTGGAAAGGGAATCATGGATCAGAGACATCGGCGTCCTCCTGGTTTCATTTTCTCAAACAGAGTATTTGGTTCTCTGATTCCGAACCGTGTCGGCTGTCACCGTTCGATCGTGATGCTCTCCATCTTGACCGGAGTCGCCGGCCGGTCGCCGGCGTTGGTCGGCGTTCCTTCAATTGCCTTCAGGACGTCCATACCCTCAATCACACGGCCGAAGACCGGGTGTTTGGAGGGGCCGGGAGAGAACCAGTCCAGGAAATCGTTGTGGACCGTGTTAATGAAGAACTGCGAGCCGCCGGAATTCGGACGACCGGTGTTGGCCATCGACAGAGTGCCCGGCTCGTTGGAGATCTTGGCGTTTTCGGGGTGCTCGTCGGTGATCGTTCCATGTGGAGGCCCACCGGTTCCGCATCGGGGGTCGGTCGGGTCGGAGCTGTGGGGGCATCCGAACTGGGCCATGAACCCCTTGATCACACGGTGAAAATGGAGACTGTCATAGAAACCCGACTCAGCGAGGTCGATGAAATTCTGAGCGGTGATCGGCATCTCATCGAGGAAGATCTCCGTCTTGAATGTTCCGAGCGAGGTATTGAAGGTTGCAATTGGATTGGCCATTATTCATCCTTTCGGTTCAATGTCTACAGCAGGAGAAGGTATCACAACGGGTTGAAGGGATGAGCAACTCCCACCTCAGGACCTTCGAAAAAAAGAGATAGAAACCAAGCCGACGTTATACAAATGCAGGCAGTTGGAGGATTTGCCGGTGATCACATACGATGGGGTTTTCTCGAGCCCGAGCCCGTTCGCGTTACCGTTACCGTTACCGATTTTCTTCGGATTCGGCTCCAACCGACGCTCCATCGTCCGTGGATGCTCGACCAGGAACTTCCTCGGTGTGCGTGTTCTGGTTCAGGATCAAAAGGCCGTGACAAACCGGGCCGGGATCGACAACGACAACGGTAACGGGCTCGGGCTCGGGGTTAAGGCGCACTGCTCCCCTGGGTTTTGGCTTCGCCAGATTGGGAAACAGGGCACAGGGACCAGGGAGCAGGGGTCAGGCTTCAGGTCTCAGGGGTTTCAGAGGCTTTACTGACAGCCGAGAGCTTCCAATCGCGGTATCATCCAAGGATGAAGTTACTGACTCTGGTTTTGTTGGTTGGGGTTCTCTCCGGGCCGGTTGGGGCGGCCGCCTCAACTCCAGATGCTCAGGCCACAGAGCCTGATCAGGGGCGGCACTTTCTTTGGCGGATCATGGGCTCGAATGGGACCGAGGTCTTCCTGCTGGGTTCGATCCATGCACTGCCGAAGGATGCCTATCCACTAGCTGCCGAGATCAACGACGCTTTTGCTTTGGCACACAGTGTCCTTTTTGAGGTTGACATGGAGGACACGTCGGCCCTTGGAGGGCAAATGATGGCGGCCGGCGCCCTGCCGCCCGAAAGACGACTCGGTGACGTTCTGGATCCAGAAACACGACGTCTTCTCGACACCTATCTCGAGGAATCGGGCCTGTCGTTTGGTGCATTCGAAGCGATGAAACCGTGGATGGCGGCATTGGCACTGACCTCGATCGAGCTGATGAAGGCAGGGTTCTCGGCCGATGCCGGTCTGGATCTCCACCTGGCTCAGCGGGCGCGCCGACAAGGGAAAACAATCGAGGCCTTCGAGACCGCCGACTACCAGATCGGGCTTTTCTCAGACATGGACGAAGATGAGAGCGGGGCTTTTCTCAGGTACACGTTGAAGGATATCGACACTGTCGTATCCCAGTTGGGGTCTCTGACCGAAGCGTGGAAAAATGGGGATATCGAAACTTTGCAGGCCCTCTTGACCGAGGCCTTTGCCGACGAGCCCAAGCTATTCGAACGTTTGGTCACCGTCCGAAATCTCGCATGGTTGCCTCGAGTCGAGGATCTCCTGAAAGGTGACGGCACCGCGATGGTCGTCGTCGGCGCCTTGCACCTGGTTGGACCGGGTGGGCTTATCGAGTTGCTTCGGGAACGGGGGTATCGGGTTGAGCAGCTCTAGTGTGCGCGGGCTGATACGGAGGATCAACCGGCGATGGCGCTGTCTGAGCCGTCACTGGTCGCATCACGGGGTCAACTTCGTTTACGGTTCGGGCTACGTACATCCGGTATCCGGCGTGCCGATAGATCCTGCCCGCGGCGAAAGGATCCTGGGGTTTCTCGCCCAGGAAGGGCTGATCGACCGGGATGATCTGATCGCTCCGAGAGAGGCATCCGTTCGGAATCTCTTGAGAGTCCATACCCCCAATTACCTCGATGCGCTGCAGCGCACCGATACCCTGCTTCGAATTTTGGGTGTTCCGGTCGACGACCACTCCGCACAGAAGGTTGTCGGTTCACAAAGATTGATGGCCGGCGGCACGCTTCAGGCGTCACGGTTGGCTCGGCGGAGTCGTGGCGTTGTCGTCAATCTCGGTGGCGGCCTGCACCACGCCCACCGGGATTCGGGCATGGCATTTTGCGTCTTTAACGATATTGCGGTTGCCGTCGCCCGGTTGCGGATTCATGGATTCGGGGGGCCTATTTTGATCGTTGATCTGGACATGCATGACGGCAACGGCACTCGAAGCATCTTCGCCCACGACCCATCGGTCCACACCTACTCCATCCACAACGAACACTGGGGCGAGACCAACGTCACAGAGTCGACGTCCATTGCCCTTGGAGGCGGCGTAGAGGATGAACAGTTGCTGGGCACGCTCGTGAAGACGTTGCCGCCTGTCGTCGAGAGCGTTGAGCCGGAGATGGTGTTCTACATCGCGGGAACCGACGCCGCAGCAGATGACCCACTGGGAAACTGGGATCTCTCGGCCGATGGCATGTTGAGCCGGGACCGATTCGTCTTCACCCTGTTTCGGCGCCGGCCGAAGCCGATCCCGATGGTCGTGTTGCTGGGCGGTGGCTATGGTGAGCGCAGTTGGCGGTACTCGGCGCGATTTCTGTCGTTGATGCTCCGCGGCCGGGTGATTGAGCCGCCCCTGACCGAGGAACTGACCCTGTCCCAATTCCGCGCGATCACCGGAACCCTGGATCCGGCAAGTTTGACCTCAGACCCAAGGGACTTCAGTTGGCAGCTGACGGAAGACGACCTGGTTGGAATCGTCCCGGGTCAACCGCGGAAAACCCGGTTCCTTGGCTATTTTTCGCCCCACGGTGTTGAACTGGCACTGGAGCGCTATGGCGTCCTCAATCGACTCCGGCTGCTGGGATTTGAACATCCCACGATCGAGCTGGATCTCAACGAGGGCATCGGAGAAACCCTGAGGATCTGGGCACGCCCCGATCGAAAGGACCTGGTAGTGGAGCTGAGGTTGGACCGGAGTCGGCGGGAAGTTGCCGGTTTCGAAGTCTTGACCGTCGAATGGTTGCTCCTGCAGAACCCGCGAGCGAAATTCGGACCGTTCCGGAGACCGCTCCCGGGGCAAAAACATCCAGGTCTGGGGCTGTTGAAGGAAATCTTCGGTTTCGAGGTGATGGTATGCGAGATTCTCGAGCTTGACGGGGTTTTCTTTGTGCCGTCGAGTTACCATGTTGCTGCCCAGAGTCGGCAGGTCGTCTATTTCCTCGAGCCGCGCGACGAGGCCCTGTTTGAGGCTTTGAGGCACCTGTTGAAGGATATGCCCCTGGCCGAAGCCAGCAGTGCGGTCGCCGAGGGGCGGGTTCGAGAAGTTGGTGGCGAGGTTTTCAAATGGGAGGGGTTGCCGATGGTTCTGCCGGTGGCCGAAGCGTTGAAGGAACGGGTCTCGGGGCCGGCCTATCAAGCTGAGGTTGAGGAAGCCGCGGAGGACTTTCGATTTGAATTGGGTTCAGCCAAACCGGTGAAGCCAAAACCAATAAAGGACCGGCCTGCTTCGCCGGGAGCAGTTAGCTCTTAGCGATGAGCTTAGGAATAGTGTTTTGAGAGCCATGGAGTTGTCTTGCCAAGAGCTAACGGCTAATGGCTAACAGCTTTCTTGCCGTCTTGGATAGAATCTTGGTGGGAAGTGACAAGGGGATATTATGAAGAAGACATGGCAGACAGCAGTGGTCGTCGGGGCCTCTTCGGGCATCGGCGCTGCTCTGGTAAAGCGGCTGGTCGCTCAAGGTTGCCGGGTTGCAGCGGTCGCCAGGCGACACGACGAGTTGGAGAGTCTGGCGGTCTGGGCACGCAAGGCCGGTGGGGGCGGGGAAGTATTTCCCTACGTTGCAGACGTCCGTGAGGCCCAGTCGGTACTGGAGCTGTTTGAAACGATCACCGGCGATCTTGGCGGTCTTGACCTGATGATCTATGCCGCCGGGGTGATGCTCCCAGTTCAGTTTGAGGAGTACGACACCGCCAAGGACCTGGAGATGCTGCAGACAAACCTCTCCGGCGCCGTCGCTTGGCTCAATCCGGCCGCGCAGCGTTTCGCCCGCTTGAAGAGAGGGACCATTGTCGGCATCGGCTCGGTCGCCGGTGATCGAGGGCGCTCCGGTTCTCCGGTCTACAACACCTCCAAGGCCGGACTCCATACCTATCTCGAGGCCCTTCGAAATCGAGTGGCACGGTACGGCGTCAAGGTCGTTACCATCAAGCCGGGTTTCGTCGACACGGCAATGACCAAAGATCTTCCAGGACTCTTCTGGTTGATCTCCGCCGACCGGGCCGCCGAGATCATCCTGGCGAAGGCCCGCAAGGGTGCAGTGACCGCCTATGTTCCGGCCCGCTGGGGGTTGGTCATGCTGATCATCCGGTCAATTCCGTCCTTCATTTTCCGTCGGCTGAAGGTCTGAGATGCTGTCTGCCGATCGACTGGAGTGGATTGAGGGCTGGGGCGAGGTCCTCGGTGGAGCCGGTTATGTCTTCCGGCCGTCGATTCTTGAGGGCATTCGGGTGGCCTTGAGAGAGGCCGGCGCCGGTGGTGTTTCGGTGGCACTGCGAGGGACCGGGTGCAGCTATGGGGATGCCGCCTTGCGTGCCGAGAACATCATCCTGGACCTCAGTCGAATGGACCGGATTCTGTCCTGGGATGGGGAAACAGGCATCATCGACGTCGAACCTGGTGTGACACTGCGCCGCCTCTGGCGCTTCGTCCTTGGGGACGGTTGGTGGCCGCCGGTCGTGACAGGCACGATGGAGACCTCGGTCGGGGGATGTCTGGGCATGAACGTGCACGGTAAGAATAATTGGGCCCGCGGCACGTTCGGTGAGCATTGCCTTGAGTTCGATCTGATGACGGCGGATGGAGAACTGCGAACCGTGAGTCGGAATGACGACCCAGAGACGTTCAACGCAGTCATTGGAAGTTTCGGCTTGCTGGGTGTGATCACCCGGGCACGGCTACAGATGAAGAAGATTACTTCCGGCCTGGTTGAGGCCAAGGCGGTCTCGGCGGGAGATCTCGAAACCCTATTGCGCCTGACCGACGAGGCCAAGGACCAGTGGGAGTACGTTGTCGGCTGGATCGATGCCTTTCCCCGGGGCCGAAAGCTGGGCCGGGGCCTGCTGCACTTCGCACGACATCTGGAACCCGGCGAGGATGCCGAACCCGCGCAGACCCTCCGGGCCGAGGCCCAGGACCTCCCGGAAGATGTCTTCATGATGCCGAAATCGGCAATCTGGCGGCTGATCAAGCCCTTCACCAATCGCCTCGGCATGAAGTGGATCAATCGGTTGAAGTACCTCAGTGGAGCAACTCTCGGAGAGGGGGCGATCTATCGCCAGACCTTTGCCGAATTCTCTTTCCTGCTGGACTACGTTCCCAACTGGAAGAGAATCTACCGCCCTGGTGGTTTAATCCAGCACCAGAGTTTCGTGCCTGTCGACCAGGCCGAAGCTGTCTTTCGCAGGCAACTGGAGGCCTGTCAGAAAGCCCGTTTGCCCTCCTTTCTCGGTGTCGTCAAGCGTCATCGTCCGGATGATTTTCTGATGGGCCACGGGCTGGATGGATTTTCACTGGCGTTGGATTTTCCTGTCATTGCCGGTCGGCAGGAGCGGTTGTGGCAGTTGGTGCGCACGATGGCCGAAGATGTCGTCGATGCCGGAGGGCGATTCTATGCCGCCAAAGATGCGGCTATCCCCGGAGAACTCTATCGGGCGTCGTTTCGAGAGGACCAGGTCGAGCGGCTTCTGGCCCTCAAGGCCGAGTTGGATCCCCAGGCCCTTTTGCGTACGGCCCTGGGTGACCGGCTTTTGGAGGCATGGCAGTGACCCGGCGCCTTCTTGGACTGGGTATCGGGCTCATGATCGTATTGGGTCGGATCGGGTGGGGAGAATCATCAGATCAATCCCTGTTGTTTTACGCCGAGACCGGCAATGAACACCGAGTTGTCGCTTCTCAAGGTGCAGACCAATCGTTCAACCCGGCTTCGGTCATCAAGGTGGCGACGTCGTTACTGGCGTTGGAGACCCTGGGGCCAGACTCTCGTTATGAGACAAATTTTGTCTGCCTGGGGCAATGCTCGATTGAAAATGGCCTTCTGCAGGGCGATCTGGTGATCATTGGTGACGCAGATCCTGATTTTCATGCCGAGAACGCCTGGCTGGTAGCGCGTGAACTCGCATTGCTCGGCATCAACGGGATCACGGGGGATCTGGTCATCGAGGGAGTCTTCTTCCAGGGTTGGGAACACGGTGTCGAGAAAAGGCAGACGCACGCTCTTCGCCGGGCCCGGCTGATGGGGGGGCGGTTTCAGCAGGCACTGGATGTTACGCGCTGGGACCGATCTCTCCACGCCACATGGGATGAAGCGGCTACTCGCCATGGGTGGGCGCCGGATGCGAAACCGGCTATTTCCTTGGGGGAAACCGTGCAAATGGGACACGGCGGGAACGCCGCCCTTCACCCGGTGGTTCGGCACCGATCCAATCCCCTGGCCTTGACACTCAAGCGGTTCGATACCTTCTCCAATAACGACATCATCAGGGTCGCGGATCCAATCGGCGGTCCGACGGCAATCGAAAGGCTGCTCGAAGAAATTGCGGGTGATCTGCCCGGAGAAATCAAGGTCACCACCGCCTCAGGAGAGAGGGTCAACCGTCTGACTGCCCGACAGGTCGTCAAGTTGCTGTGGGCCTTTGAAGCCACGTGTCGTGAAATGGAACTGGATCCGAGCGATATTCTCCCGGTTCCCGGTTGTGACCCCGGATCCCTGCCGAGGATGTTTCCCCGGCTGGCACAAGGAGAGAACGCCCGCACGGCCATCGTCAAGAGCGGCACACTGACCAACACCGACGGTGGAGTTGCCGTTCTTGCCGGATTCTTTCGGTCCCTCAAGGGAGAAACGGTGGCTTTTTGTGTTGCAGCACCCCGTTCCGGTAGGCGGTTGACACACTTTCGATTGGCAGAGCAGGACTGGTTGCTGGACCTGATGGACTCAGTTGGTGGAGCCGAACGTCGAATCTGCGGGACTGGGCTGGCCTATTCAGATACGATGGCGGACGCTCGGGTCACCCGTCAATCGGTGGCCGATAAATAATACGGAGAATCCAATGCTGCGAAATGAAGTCGAGAGAATTTGGCCGGAACTGGAATGGATCGAAGATCAGGATCTGAGGAAGCGCACAACTGACTGTTGGGTCAGGGCCTTTGAACTGTCGCCGCTGGCGCCGGCGGATCTCGAAGCGATACCTTTCACCCTCAAAGTACCCGATTGCCCGGTGACCTTCATGGCCCACAAACGCCTGGTGGTTCATGTGTCACGGGATGCGGCGGCCAAGACCACCGAGTTCTGCGGCGAAGCCCTGCCGATAGATATGGACACCGTCATAGCCGGGGCGATTCTGGCTGACGTCGGCAAGGTCCTGGAGTACGAGAGTGATGGAGAGGGCGGCAGTCGCCAGAGTGCACGTGGAAAATACCTGCGTCACCCCTTTACCGGGGTCTCACTGGCGATGGAGTGCGGCCTGCCCGACGCGGTTTCTCATATCATCGCTACCCACGCCGGCGAGGGCAACATGGTTGCCCGCACCACCGAGGCATGGATCGTTCACCACGCGGACTTCATGACGTATGAACCGTTCGTGAAGCGGTTGGAACTGTAGCGACCAGGATAAGAATACGATTGAACCGCCAAGGGAACGCAAAGAGAGTGTTGTAAACAACCTCCTCGGAATTCTTTACGGCTCGACCTTTTCGTTGGACTGATCACAGTACTCTTGTGAATTCCTGGGCTTTGGGTTATCCCGGCCAGACCTCGAACCCCGCGACTCTGAAGTGGTTGTCGAATGTGAAGGCCATCGAGATACCGGAGTGCTTCATCACCGCATATGAGAGGCAATCGGTGAAGCTGAATGGCTGGTCGGCGAACTGCTCGAGCAGATCGACAGCGCGCATTTCATCGTCTCGACCGGTTCTGATGATCGTCAGTTCGTTCGAAGTGAAGAGTGAGCGTGCTCGTTCGGCGGCAAAGTGATTTCCCGCGCGTCGGGCCAGCAGGGTCAAGGTCTCGTCGAGAATATGATTCGTCGTGAAGCACCGCTGCGAGCCGGCGGCAAGTTTGCCCCATGCGGTGACAGCGATTGAGTGGTATTGGTCGCGCGCAACATACCGGGCGACGAAGGCGCCGGTGTCGATGAAGATCATCCGTCCGCCTGAGCTTCCTCGTAAAGGTATTGATCGTGCTCCTGGGAAATGTCGGACGGCGCTTCGCCCAGGAAAATTCCGGAGTCGGCAAACAGCGGGTCTTCCCTGCGCTCCGGCGGTGGAGTCGATACCGTGGCTGTCAGAGATCTTCGAACCAGTTCACCAAATGAAATTCCGGCCGCCATCGCTTGCTCTTGAGCCTGGCGCTTGAGTTCCTCGGGCAGCATGATCGTCGTTCGGTTCATTAGTTCTCCATAGCCATAATAACATAGCCATACCCTGCTGTTATTCGATAGCCTGCCGCAGCACCTTCGCCATCCGTTTGACGCCCTCTTCGATACGTTCTGTAGAACTGGTCGAGTAATTCATGCGCAGGGTGTTCTCGTGGCCGCCGTTGGGGAAGAACGCCCCACCGGGAACAAAGGCGACATCTTCAACGAGGCACAGCTCCAGAATTTCCCGGGCATTAAGACTCTCCGGCAGAGTGATCCAGAGGAACATGCCGCCTTCGGGCCGAGTCCATGTGATTCCATCGGGAAACTCTGCCTCCATCGTGCGCAGCATGACGTCCCGCCGGCTTCGGTAGAGGTCGATGACGCCCTGGATGTTACGGTCGAGGCCATAGGTTTCAAGGTAGCCGGCAAGTTGCATCTGGCCCAGCGTCGAAGTGTGAAGGTCGGCCGCCTGTTTGACGAAGACGTATTTCTGGAAGAGTTCCGGCGCAGCGGAGAGCCATCCCAGTCGGAGCCCGGGGCAGAAGACTTTGGAAAAGGTGCCGAGGAAGACGACCCACTCATTGCCTTCGAGGCTCTTGAGCGGCGGCACCGATTGGCCTTCGAAGCGCACCTCGGCATACGGGCTGTCTTCGATGACGGGAACTTCGAAGCGCCTGGCGAGGTCCATCACGCCCTTGCGCCGCTCCAGGCTCCAGGTATTTCCGCTGGGGTTCTGGAAATCCGGGATGACGTAGATGAAACGTGCATTGGGGATCCCGCTGAGCCGGCGTTCAAGGTCTGAGACCACCATGCCGTCATCGTCAGTCTCGATTTCGACAAACTGAGGCTCGTAGGCCTTGAAGGCATTGATCGCACCGAGGTAGGTCGGGCTCTCGCACAGGACGACGTCGCCGGGATCCAACAATATCTTGCCGGTGAAATCCAGACCCTGCTGGCTGCCGCTGGTAATCAATATCTCCGAGCTATCAACTGCTGTGCCGAGCTTGGCATTCATCCGGTCGGCGATGGCCTGCCGCAGCGGGGGGAAGCCCTCGGTCGGGGAGTACTGGAGGGCTCGAGGCCCATCCTCCGAGAGGACCTTGGTCGTCACTCCGGCGATGTCCTCTGCCGGAAAGGTTTCTGCGGCCGGCAAGCCGCCGGCAAAGGAGATGACCTCGGGTCGTTGGGTCAGCTTGAGGATCTCCCGAATTTCCGAAGCCCGAAGCTCCGCCATTCTCCTCGCCATTTTTACAGCCATAGTTCCCCCTTCTCGTGTACCATAATCGATCCTGCCCACTGCGGTGAGGAAATATATTGTTGTGAGGACACTCATGGATCAAACAAATGTGACGGGCCTCGACCAGGTCCAATTCGATAGTTCAAACCTTTATTTGGAAGAGGTCATTACCGACCTGCGCGTCGGCACCATTCGGCGTTTGACGCCGCTGGACACAGACGGCAATCGGGACCTTGGGCGCCCCATGATGTTCTTCGCCCAGGCCCAGATCATGTCCCAGATGGGACCCCTGCCGGTCAGCGGAAAGATCGAGGCAACCACCCTCAAAGAGGCCGTCG
>Ga0164315_10001410_pt1 | contig 18047 bp, 11 predicted proteins | sample GuaBasSedimGuay6_FD_113737 | JGI IMG/M metagenome (GOLD analysis project Ga0164315, IMG submission 113737) | Subseafloor sediment microbial communities from Guaymas Basin, Gulf of California, Mexico - Guay6, Core 4569-2, 0-3 cm | ecosystem: Environmental > Aquatic > Marine > Hydrothermal vents...
ACTGACTGCAACTGCGGTCTCCATTGCAGGCAGTATTGGTTTTGTGGGGCTGATCGTTCCACATCTGATGCGTCTGCTGGTGGGTTCCGACCATCGCATATTAATTCCGGCTGCGACATTGTTTGGCGGTTTATTCCTGGTATTGTCCGATACACTCGCGCGCACCGTGCTGAGCCCGCAACAGTTACCGGTTGGCGTGGTCACTGCGATACTCGGTGTACCCTTGTTCCTGTTATTGTTAAACCGCGCAAGGTTGAAAGGCGTATGACTTCGCTGGTCTGCCAATCCCTTGATGTCAGCATTGGTGGCAAGGAAATCTGCAAGCAACTGGACATGGAGCTTGCGCCGGGGCAGTTCTGGGGTTTGCTGGGACCCAACGGCATTGGTAAAACCACGCTGCTCAAGTGCATGGCAGGCCTGTCCACGCCCGATGCCGGGGCCGTGCTGCTGGAAAACCAGGCCATCGATAATCTGCCGCGTCGCGCCATTGCCCGCCTGCTTGGCATGCTGCAACAGCACACGGTTTACGTTTTTGATGCCAGTGTGCTTGAAACAGCACTCACAGGACGACACCCACACCTGGGCTATTGGGAACGTGAAGGCCCACGGGACAAGCAAAAGGCGCTGGATGCAATCCGGGCTGTCGATCTCGAAGGTTTTGAAGCACGTAGTGTCACCGGACTATCCGGCGGCGAGGCACGCCGCCTGGCATTTGCCTCCCTGATCGTGCAGGAACCCGCCATACTGCTGCTGGATGAGCCCACCAATCATTTGGATATGAAGCACCAGGTTCGCATCATGAACCACGTGGAGATGCAGATTAAAAATGAACAGCGCTGTGCCATGATTGCTTTGCATGACGTCAACCTGGCCGCACGTTACTGCAACCATATTCTGATGCTGTTTGGGGATGGGGACTGGCAGGCTGGCCCGGTGAGTGAATTACTGAATCTGGAAAACATCGAAAGGCTTTACCAGTGTCCGGTGGAGTCCATACAAACTCCGACCGGTATACGATTCCTGCCTGGCGGTTGAACTCTTTGAGAATAAAACCTCGCAGTGCTTTTTGATTTTCGAGCTGGATTATCCGGGTTTAACCGGGCTCAGGTCTTTTATTTCGTCATCAGAAAAAATTCTTGAGACCGCCATAAAACGCAAGCCGAGTGGTATTTCCAAAGAAAAGCTTGAGCCCCTTCCTTCCGAGACATCCACCCTTATATGCATATTTTTATAAAACTCGAATTGATCTGACGCCATGTAGAACTTGCAGCCATGGATTTCTCCCAGGCAAAGATCTCTGGATCCAATCAAAAAATCACCTTTTTCAAAACACATCGGAGCGGAGCCATCACAACAGCCGCCACTCTGGTGAAAAATAAGCTCACCATGTTTGTCACGCAGTTGATCGATTACCGCTTTTGCCTTGTCGGTAACCGATACTCGCTCAACCGTCATATTGGTTCTCGGATTTAGAAAAACCCCAACTTGTTTTTATCGTAAGACATCAGGATGTTTTTCGTATGACGGTAGTGATTCAGCATCATTTTATGCGTCTCTCTACCAATACCTGACTTCTTGTAACCACCAAAAGACGCGTGAGCAGGATAAGCGTGGTAACAGTTACACCAGACACGACCCGCTTCAATTCCACGTGCCATGGATTGCATTTGGTGAACATCTCTTGTCCAGACACCCGCACCCAAACCATACAGGGTGTCATTGGCGATCTCTAAAGCTTCAGCTTCATCTTTAAAGGTAGTAACACTTAAAACAGGCCCGAATATCTCCTCCTGGAAGATACGCATCTTGTTGTGGCCTTTAAATACGGTTGGTTGGATATAGTATCCATCAGGGAAGGTTTCATTGTCGTATTTACCTCCACCGGTTAATACCTCTGCACCTTCCTGTTTACCGATGTCAATGTAGTTGAGGATTTTCTCGTACTGATCATTGGACGCCTGCGCACCCATCATCGTACCGCCATCTAAAGTATCCCCCATGGTGATGGCTTCAATGCGCTTGATGCAACGCGCCATGAACTCATCGTAGATACTCTCCTGGATCAATGCACGGGATGGACAGGTACATACTTCGCCCTGGTTGAAGGCAAACAGAACCAGGCCTTCAATCGCTTTGTCGAGGAATTCGTCATCTTCAGCCATGACGCTTTCAAAAAAGACATTAGGTGATTTACCACCAAGCTCGAGCGTGACCGGAATAATATTCTCGGAGGCGTACTGCATGATGAGTCGCCCTGTTGTCGTTTCACCTGTGAAAGCGACCTTTTTGATACCCGGGTGCTGTGCCAGTGGCTTGCCCGCTTCAGTGCCAAAGCCATTAACAACATTCAACACACCATCCGGCAATATATCTGCAATAGCTTCCATAACAAACAGTATCGATACCGGAGTTTGTTCGGCAGGCTTTAATACAACGCAGTTACCTGCAGCCAATGCTGGCGCAATTTTCCAGGTTGCCATTAAAATCGGGAAGTTCCATGGAATAATTTGACCCACCACACCAAGCGGTTCGTGAACCTCCATTGAAACAGTACTGGCATCAAGGTCGGCGATATCACCCGCTTCACCACGAATTACACTGCCAAAATAACGAAAATGATCAATCGCCAAAGGCAAATCAGCTGCCATTGTTTCCCTTATTGCTTTGCCATTGTCCCAGGTTTCTACCAAAGCGAGTTTTTCGAGGTTTTCCTCCATACGGTCAGCAATTTTAAATAACAAATTGCTACGCTCTGTCACCGATGTCTGACCCCAGCTGGTAAAAGCTTTTGAAGCCGCTTCAACGGCCAGATCGATATCTTTACTATTTGACCGGGCGACCCTGGCAATCAGGCTGCCGTCAACCGGTGAAGTATTTTCAAAATATTCGCCATCAACCGGTGCGATCCACTGCCCTCCAATAAAATTTTCATACTGGTCTTTAAAGTTTGGTTTTTGTTGAGTCATATATATTTTCCTTTGAATCTTGTCGTCATTTTATGATTGGATGGTTCCACTTATGGCTTATGAAACATAACCTTCAATTGAGTATAGGTCTTTCCGAGGTGCCAGGCACCCACACCCCAAACAAGCAGTATCGGAATATACACCCACGCCACCTGGCCAATTGAAAGGCCGGCCATCATCAACCCCTTGAAAATCCAACTGGCAGTAACATCACTGCCGCGATATACCACGGTATCTATGAAATTCTTGCTCTTGTACTTGGCCTCACGTTCAACAACTGTAAACAGCATCTCCTTGACCGGACCCAGCAGACCGTAATTCAACGCCCTTTGCGCCACCTGCACTGCAGCAAAAAGAACCAATCCAAGCGAGCTGCCCAACAAGGTGAAGCCTGCTGCCAGGAGGATTGGCGGCAAAATGATGGTGCGCGGCATGCCAAGATAGCTAACCAACCGCGAGGTAATTAAAAACTGAAACGTGAATGCCAATATTTGTACGATCAGGTCGACATAGCTGAAGAACCGGGTACGCTCGGCAAACCCCAGGATATTTTGATCAACCAGCACTGCGAGACCGTTATACAAAAAAGTCGATGTCAGGTTGTGGGTCAGCATCAACAGGCAGATCAACAACAGGTATTTGGACCTGAAGACATGCACCGCGCCTTCCCAGACACTGCCACCAATAATTTTTGTAGGCTGTTTCCGGTTTCGATGGCGTTCGAAACGGCCAAGGATAATGGCGAATGCTGTTGCTACCGACAGGCAGATAATTGCCAGCAAAATAATGCCGCCGGAACCGATACCCCCGACCAGGTTGGCCGTTAGCAACGGCCCGCAAATTGCACCCAGGCTACCGCCGGCCATGATGCTGGCAAACAGGCGTTGCGCCTGGCCCGGGCGGAAAATGTCTGCCATGAAACTCCAGAATATCGAGACCACGAACAGGTTGAACACACTTAACCAGACATAAAAACCGTATTGCACCCAATCATTGGTTGCATCACCTTCGAACGCGAAGGCAAAAAAGACCAGGTTTGAAATAAAAAACAGGTAAATGCCGGGTATAAAGCGGCCACGCCGGAATTTTGAAACCAGCCAGCCAAAAACCGGCACTATCAGCAACATTGATATAAATGTTGCGGTATACAGCAAATGCAGGGATTCGGAGTGATTGGCTGCAACAGTACCGCGGATCGGCCGCAACATGAAATAACCCGCCAGCAGGAAAAAGAAAAAACTGAAGGCCAGCAGGAAACGCGACCATTCACCCTGGCGAATGTTGATCAGGTTCAAAGGAATTTAATCCTGCATGATTGAGACTGTCTGACCGGGGCGTAACCGTTCATTTCCACGGATGATTACCGTGTCCCCGTCACTCAGATCGCCGATGACTTCAATCTGTTCACCTGTACCGATGCCGGTTGTGACCATGACCTGATATGCTTTCTGGTCTTTATCCAACGCAAATACAGTAATACCTTCCGGCCTCAGCACCAGCGCGTCGCGCGGCACCACCAGTGCTTTCCTGACATTCGATGTCGGCACCGAAACCCGTAAAGTCTGGCCTACCGGGAACAGGTCGCTTTCGATATCGAGCCTGAGCTCAAACTGATGTGTGTGCTCTGAACCCACGGCCACCACGGTCCTGACGGTGCCACTTGCAATCACTTCACCGGTTCTAAGCTCCAGTTGCTGACCTGGGCGCACATAGGAATAGTATTCCAGGGGTGCCCTTGCAATCACTTCCAGGTGCTGCTGATCGACTATTCGCACCACGTTTTTGCCGGTTTCAACCCGTTCACCGGGCATCATCAGACGCTCCACAACAATACCGCTGAAAGGTGCTTTTACGCTGGTGCGGTCCAACTGGTCATCTATCTGTGCCAGGCGGACCTTCGCAACCTGTAGATCACTACGCGAAACATCCCGGTCCGAGCGTGTTTCTTCCAGCTTGGTGGCTGCGGTCAGGTTTGACTCTGCCAACTTTACATATCGCCTCTCTTCGCTCTCGAGGTATTTCAACCGGGCCTTTGCCCGCTGGACTTCAGCCAGTAGCTCATCTTTCCTGAGCCTGATAATCGTGTCTTCGATCTTCGCAACCACATCACCACTGGCAACCCTGGTCCCCACATCTGCGATCTCAAGCAAGCGACCGGTCACCTCCGCCGCAAGCCTTGCATCATTACGACTGACAACGGTACCGGGAACAATCGTCAATGGCGCCAGGGATTGTATTGTTGCCCGGGCCACGCGCACATTCGGAGGCGGCTCTTCGTGTTGCGCCATCACTACAGCCTGAAACCCGACTCCCATGGCAAGCACGAAAATTAATGATTTCAATTTCTTCATTTTGCCCCTATCCATTTGCATTGATCTGTAATTCTCATGTCTGTGCGGCTTCTGTTCCCGGAAAGGCTGACTCCTGGGCACGCAGAAGGCTGGGCAACAGGATAAGCGTAAACATGGTGCTTGCAAACATCCCGCCCACGATAACCGTCGCCATACCCCGGTATAGTTCCGTGCCCGCACCCGGAATGAGCATCATCGGCAACATACCGAAAATACTGGTCATGGTACTCATCAGGATGGGTCTCAAACGCAATCTGACCGCACTTTCCACCGCATCACGCCGTGACATTCCTTCACGCTCACCATCACGCGCACGGTAAACCAGTAAAATCGCATTGTTAACCACCAGTCCCAGCAAAATTACGAAACCGATCATCGTCAGCAAATCCATTTTTTGACCACCGGTGGCCACCAGTGCAAGATCCATCAGGCGCAGGGAAATGATCCCACCCACCGTGGCCATCGGAATGGTCAAAATCACCAGCAATGAATCCTTGAAAGACCGGAACAACGCAGAAATCAGCAGGTACAGGATGACAATGGCCAGCGCAAAGCTGCCCGACATGCTTTTCAGGGCCTGGTCCAGCGCCTCGGCAGTACCGCGCATCTGGATGGAGGCATTTTTTGGTAACTGGTCAAGAATCACCGGCACGACCTTTTCATCGATTGCCTCAATGGCATCCTCCAATGGCATGCCCTGTGGCGGCGTTACCTGCAATGTCAGAGTTCGCTTCCTGTCCACCCGGAGTATCTGAGACGGGCCTGCTGTGCGGGTGACCCGGGTCAACTCACCGATGGTTTGGATTTCACCACTGGCAGTTGCCACCGGCAGGGCGGCCAGTTCTTCCGGTGTATACCACTCCTCCGCGCGCATTATGACGTTGTAACGCCTGGTGCCATCAAAATACTCACCCATAAAAGCGCCGTCGCCCATCGCACGGATTACCGTTGCCATACGTGACCGGTTCCATCCAACCTCTGCGATGCGCCGGTCATCCGGAATCAGCCTCAATTCGGGTTCAGCTTGCTCAAGGCCGGGTATGGGCCGTATATTGGCACCCGGCAACGCCTGCATGATCGCACCAAAACCGACCTGACCTGCGTTGATTAACGAATCGAAAGACTCCGCATGTAAATCCACATTGATCTGCCGCCCGCCCCTTGAACCGCCGAAAATCGCAGCGCGGTTAGCAAAGGCGATCGTGTCCGGGAACCCTGCGAGAATCTCGGAATTGAAGACTTCAACAAACTCATCAACATCGGCCCTGTCGACTGCCCGACCGCCAAGAAAAGTTCCGAAGCCCCGTGATGAACCGACAAAATAATTATCCAATTGTATGGGGTTTTCACCATTGATATAGGGCGCGAGGCGCTGATCCATAACATCCATCACCTCCTTCTTCGCCGTCGTAATACCGAGGCCGGGTGGCGCTATCATGAAACCAAAAATAAAATTACGTTTACCTTCAGGCAAGTAATCAGCTGACGGTTTAAGCACCAGGACCAGTATCAACGGCACTATGGTTAAAACAGCAACCCAGGACCGGCGCCGGCGTGGCGTATCGGTCCAGCGCATGATGTGATCGGTGATCCAGCGCCACCAGTGACGATGCAAATCCTCGATCGCACTGCCCTTGACCCAGTTGGACGCAGCGGACGGCAGCACCGTCACCGCAACAATCAAAGACGCCACAACAGCGGCGGAAATCGTAATCGCCAGGTCACTGAATAGCTGACCTGCCTCATCCTGTAAAAACACCACCGGCATGAAAATGGCCACTGTGGTGGCAGTGGATGCAAGCAGGGCGCCCCATACCTGCATGGTGCCGCGCTCGGATGCATCGTCACCGTCACGCCCGGTTTCACGCTGTCTGAATATGTTTTCCAACACAACTATAGCCGCATCCAGCACCATGCCGGTGGCAAAGGCAAGACCGGCCAGGGAAATGATATTCAGGGTGCGTCCCGCGATATTGAGCACCATAAATGCTGCAAAAAGGCACAAAGGGATGGATAACGCCACAATCAGGGTTGCACGGAATTTGCGCAGGAACCACCACAACACCACCACCGCAAGCGCCATACCTATCAGCATGTTGTTGCGTACCATTTTGATAGACCCTTTGACGTACAAGGACTGGTCGTAACTCTGTCTGATGGTCAGTCCGGCACGATCAAGTTCGTTGGCAGCAAGGTCGGCAATGGTCGCCTTTAGGTCTGCCATGACCTCCAGAACATTAACCCCGGACTCTGGTGTGACATTGATGGCAATGCCCGCGCCACCATTCATATGCAGCACTGAGTTGGGGTCAACCATGGTCAATTGAATGCGGGCAATGTCCTTCAGGCGAATGGGTTTACCCCCACGCCACTGCAACACCAGGTCACCCAGTGCCTCAATTTCATATTTACCGCTGAATCGAATCGTGTATTGGCGTCGCCCAACCTCGGTGCTGCCGGCTGAGATATTGGCATTGGCACCCAGTTCAGCCGATATTGCTGTCAGATCCAGGCCAATGTTTGCTGCTTTATAGGGATCAAAGGTAATTCTCACCTCGTGCCTGCGACCACCAAAAGCACCCGTTCTTGATACACCGGGCACCCGTTCAATCCTCGTGATAACGGTGTCTTCTATAAAGTCCTGGTAAGTTTCAATCGGTACTTTATTGCCGGGTTTAGGGGCTACAGAAAACCAGGCAATTGTCTTGCTGAAATCGCGACCACCCACGCTGATCACCGGTTCATTTGCATCCACCGGATACCTTGGAACCTGATTAAGCCGGTTCATGACCTCGATCAGGGCACGGTTCATATCGGTGCCAATGGCAAATTCCAGTTGCACGGAACCGCTGCCAAAACTCGCAGTTGATGACATCCTGATCAGGCCAGGCACGCTGCGCAGCACGTCCTCCTGCGGCTCAATGATTTCTGATTCGACTTCATTGGGTGCAGATGCGCGCCAGGGTGTAGAGATGGATATCTCAGGGCGCTCAATTTCCGGCGTCATCTGAATGGGCAGGCGCATCAGGCTCAGGGTGCCAAAAATCACCACCAGGATACCCGCGACAATCACGGCAACCGGGTTCCCCAAAGATATTCTTGTTAACTTCAAGCCAAAGTCTCTTGTGCATTTTTAGGCAACTATACCTGATTTATATGGCCAACAGACAAGGTGTGGGATGTCAGCAACTGAATTCGATGAAAATAGCCATCAAACATGACATTTTTGGGTATCTGAAAACAGCTTAATTGGGTATGATTCAGGTTCAAATCCGGGACATTCTGATGGAATATGACTACATCATCGTCGGCGCAGGCTCAGCTGGCTGCGTCATGGCTAATCGCCTCAGCGAGGACCCCTCAAACCGTGTTTTATTGCTTGAAGCAGGTGGCCCTGACAACAACCCGTTTATCCACATGCCTGCCGGGCTGGCTCAGTTAGCCACCAATACAAAAGTCAACTGGTGCTATGAAACCGAGCCCCAGGACGGCCTGAATCAGCGCAAGCTTTTCTGGCCCCGGGGCAAGGTTCTTGGCGGTTCCAGTTCTATCAACGCGATGGTTTATCTCCGTGGCCAGGCTGAGGATTATGACAACTGGGCTTCAATGGGCAACACGGGCTGGGATTTTGAAAAAGTCCTGCCCTATTTCCTGAAAGCGCAGGATCAGCAGCGGGGCGCCTCTGAACTGCACGCAACCGGTGGACCGTTGTCTGTGCAGGACCTGAAATATGTCAATCCGCTCAGCCATACCTTTGTAAAGGCCGCTACCCAGTCCGGTTTCCCTCACAACAAGGACTTCAATGGCCCGCAACAGGCAGGATTCGGTATATACCAGGTTACCCAGCGTAATGGCCAGCGATGCAGTGCCGCAGTCGCATACCTGAAACCGGCGCTCAAACGTCCAAATCTAAAAGTAATTACCAGGGCGCTGACTGAAAAAGTGCTGCTTGATAACGGTCGTGCGATCGGTGTTGAGGTTTCTCACAAAAACAAGATGGGCAAAAACACGACACACACATTTCATGGTGGGGAAATCATACTTTGCGGTGGCGCCATCAATTCACCGCAGTTATTGATGTTATCCGGCATTGGTCCGGCTGACCACCTTCGAACTCACGATATTCCGGTAGAGCATGACCTGGCCGGTGTTGGTCAGAACCTGCAGGACCACCTCGACATCTGCACGCTGATCTCAAGCTCCAGCAAGGACACCTACGACAAGCTCAGTCACCTGATTGCCGGCCTGAAATACCTGTTTGGAAAAAACGGCCCGGTAAGCTCCAATCTCGCCGAGGCCGGTGGCTTTGCAAGCAGTAATCTGGCAACGGATAAAAGGCCGGACATCCAGTTTCATTTTGTACCGGCCATGCTGGATGATCATGGGCGTAATGTCCTGCCCGGTCGTGGCATGACCGTCCATGCCTGTGCGCTACGACCGCACAGCCGCGGTGACATACGTCTGAAATCCAACAACCCGGCCCAGGCACCGGCCCTCCAGCCCAATTATCTGCAAGATCCCCGTGATCTTGAATTAATGCTGGAGGGCGTACGTATGACCAGGGAAATTTATATGCAGGAAGCCTTTGATCCCGTCAGGGATGGTTTTATTTTCCCGGAAGCATCTGTGCAATCAAAAGAAGAGAAGATCGACTTCATCCGCCGCAAAGCCGAAACGATTTATCATCCCATTGGCACCTGCAAAATGGGCAATGACCCCATGGCCGTCGTCGATTCGGACCTCAAAGTGCACGGTATGGAGAATTTGCGGGTTGTCGATGCGTCCATCATGCCGGAACTACTTTCGGGCAATACCAATGCACCCACTATCATGATTGCTGAGAAGTGCGCAGATTCAATCCTGTAGCTTCGTTGAACCGTGTGAAGAGCAAATTGCCCACAGATTACACAGATTACACAGATTAAGAGCAAGAGCAGGGCAAGAGCGAAAAAGAACAAGAACAAGGGCAGAATTGAAAAGGTATCAGGGTGAATAGCACCACCCTAAAATTTCCAGCTTTTAATCTGTGTAATCTGTGTAATCTGTGGGCATTTTCGCTCTTGTCCTTGCTCTAGCTCGAATCTGTATAACCTGTGGGCAGTTCTTTTCTTTGTCTTATGTTTCGCCACCGGTAATCATCGGCAGGGGCACGTGAATTACGGAGCAAACCACGCGTAATAATTCCATTTCCGAAACTGCGACCTTGTTATCGGCCATTACGGTTGCGATCAGGGCTTTGACCAGTTTTTCCTTGTCGGCAGGCTTGAGCCGGTCAAGTGCCGGCAATGCATCATCGAGGGTTTCACTCCAGTCTTCTATCACCGGCATCGGAGCCGGCTCATTGGCATCCAATGAAAGACTACCCGCACGGTAAGCGCTCTCTGTACCCGCCGTATTTTCATTGCCATGCAAGGCCAGCACCGCAATCACGTCGAGCGCCTTGTCCATCGTCTTTTGCAGAGATTTCTTGCCTGCAAGCTTGACCCGCTGCGGATTCATGGATTCCCACAGGTGTTGGGCAATAATCTTTGCCATCAGGTACTCAAACACGTCGGTCTGCCCATCGGCAGCATTCAGGGCCTTGACCGTGGACAAGACCTTGCTGACGTGGTCTGGTGGTCTGCGTTTGAGCTCAGGAATTGAAATCTCCAGCAACGGCAGGCGTTGCTCCCTTGCCAGTTCGGGGGCGGCGCTCAATAACCCACGCACGCGGGCTTCGCTGTCACTACCCATATTTTGCGCAACAGCCAGTAATTGCTGCTCGCGAATTTCATCATCCCGATCCATCAGGCAATAAAAAAGCACTTCTGTAGCCCATTGGTTGGAGTGTGCCGCCTGGTTGATTTCCTCGGGAATGGACGCCGCCAGCGCCGCAGCCATCAGTATTCTTGAGAAATCCGGATGGCCGATCTGATCTATCAGGGTATCGGCATCGAACATGCCGGCAGCACCTTTTTTGCTTTTCTGCTGCTCCTGCTCCCTGGCTGCCTGTTCAGCCTCGGCCTGGCCCTTGCGCTGAATGTTTTTTGCCAGCGTGATGAGATCTTCAGGTTTGAAAGATCTGTCGATGCGCTGAATGCGTTCATTCAGGGGCGGGTGGGTGGAAAACATACTGGTTTTCTCACCGTCACCAAACAACATGTGGCTGACTTCCTCGGTTTCCACGTTCAAATAGGACGCGTCACTGTAGACCGAGATTTTTTTGAGCGCACCGGCAATACCATCCGGGTCGCGTGTGAACTGCACGGCCGATGCATCTGCCAGGTACTCGCGTTGACGGGAAACTGCGGACTTTATCCAGCGACCAAAAAACAGGCCGATATAACCGACCAGCATGACCGCAATCGCGATCAGCACGATGGCGCCACCGTTACTATTTTTTGAACGGCCCATGTAGTAAGAACCATGCAATACCCGCCTGCCGATCAACGACAACATCAAAATTCCGAACAGGGCACCCATCAGACGGATATTAAGACGCATATCACCATTAAAAATATGGCTGAATTCGTGTGCAATTACACCCTGTAATTCGCTGCGACTGAGTTTCTCCAGTGCGCCCCGGGTTACCGCAACCGCTGCATCTGCAGGTGTAAAACCCGCCGCGAAGGCATTGATACCGGATTCCTGTTCGAGTACGTAGATCTCCGGCACGGCTATGCCGGATGCCAGTGCAATTTCCTCAACCACGTTGTACAAGCGCCTGCGTAGCGGGTCACGAGCATCCGCCTCGACCAGCACCCCACCCAGATCACGCGCCACCTTACCGCCGCCGGAGCGCAGTGTTGCAGTCTTGAACAGGCTGGCAACAGCAATTACAGCAGCAGTGGCCAGGGCACCCCATAAAAGTGTCGGCAGATTAGCTTTCAGCATTTGCATATTGAAGACAAACTGTTGCTCTTCGGTATTCATCACACCGAATGCCACCAGGATGGCAGCATCAATCACCACGATAATGACAATGACGGCCAGGACAAACAGGAAAATCAGCCAGCGACTCTGACGGCGGGCCTGCTCCTGGTATTCGAAGAAATTCACTTAGATTTTCCGCAAGTCTAATGGCCACCCGAAACGGGTGGCCACTACGTCAGGTGGCAACTTAAAACGAAACCTGGGGTGCTTCGCGCTTGGCTTCATCCTCGATTTCCAGCAATTCTGCCTGCAGGAAACTGAACCAGCCTGCGAAGAAATTGTTCGGGAAAGACTCACGCAAGGTGTTGTACTGCATGACCGAATCGTTATAGGCCTGGCGTGCGAAAGCAACCTTGTTTTCGGTGGTGGTCAGTTCCTCGGAAAGCTGCATCATATTCTGATTGGCTTTTAAATCCGGGTAGGACTCGGAAAGTGCAAATAACCTGCCAAGCGCACCGGAAAGACCCTGCTCCGCCTGTGCCAGTTGTTTCATGGCTGCGGGATCTGACGGATCTTTTGCGGCGTTTTTAAGGCCTGCGACCGCAGTATTACGAGCGGTAATGACCGCCTCGAGAGTCTCACGCTCATGCTTCATATAACCCTTGGCCGTTTCGACCAGGTTGGGTATCAGGTCGTGGCGACGAGTGAGTTGCACATCGATTTGTGCGAAAGCGTTCTTGAAACGATTCCTGCCCGCAACCAGTCGGTTGTAGATGGAAATCGCGAATAAGACCGCGCCAACAATTAAAGCAAGTACTATCCAACTCATTACAAACTCCCTTAAATACAGCCCTGTTGAGCCAGAATTTTAGCAAAATGAAACTTTGGCCGCGTGTGCCTCAAGTCACCTGTTTAGTTTGGCCCATGAATCCCGCAATGAGACAGTCCGGTTCAGGATGGGGTGTTCTGTATCACCGCTATCCGGGTCAACAGTGAAATAACCCACACGCTCGAACTGAAAGAAATCACCCGGTTTACCCTGGGTAACAGCCGGTTCGACTATCGCGCCGGAAACAATTTGCAGCGAGTCGGGATTAAGGAACTCAAGGTAGTCCTTTCCCTTATCAGCCAGTGGGTTAGCCACGTTGAAAAGACGGTCATACAGGCGTATTTCAGCATTGACGCCATGCTCCACTGAAACCCAGTGAATGGTTCCCTTGACCTTTCTCGATGCGCCCGGCAGACCACTGCGACTGTCGGGATCATATTCGCAGTGAATTTCAGTAATTTCCCCCTCGGAATCCTTGATGACATCGGTGCATTTGATAATAAAAGCATTACGCAAACGAACTTCACCATCAGGCCGCAGGCGGAAAAATTTCCGTGGCGGGTCTTCCATGAAATCGCCGCGCTCTATCCAGATTTCCCGGCTCATGGGAACCGAACGGGTACCCATTTCCGCATTCTGTGGATGCGAGGGCGCTTCCAGCCACTCACTTTTGCCTTCCGGGTAGTTGGTCAAAATCACCTTAATGGGATCCAGAACTGCCATCACCCGCGGTGCATGTTCATTCATGTCATTGCGGATGGCATTCTCCAGAACACCCATTGGAATGATGCTTTCAGCCTTGGACACACCCGCTTCTTTCCAAAATGTACGAATGGATTGCGCGGTATATCCGCGACGGCGCAGACCGGCAATGGTCGGCATACGCGGATCATCCCAGTCTGAAACATGCCCTTCTTCAACCAGTTGTCTGAGCTTGCGTTTGCTCATGACAGTGAAATCCAGATTACCGCGTGCAAATTCTATTTGTTGCGGATGACAACTGGTGGGAATATTTTCCAGAAACCAGTCATACAATGGCCGATGATCTTCAAATTCCAGGGTACACAACGAGTGGGTAATGTCTTCAATGGCATCCGAAATACCATGTGCCCAGTCATACATGGGGTAGATATTCCACTCATCACCGGTGCGGTGATGCGCCACTTTACGGATACGGTAAATCGCCGGGTCACGCAGGTTCATATTGGCCGAGGCCATATCGATACGGGCGCGCAAAACATGCTCCCCATCGGCAAACTCACCGTTTTTCATGCGTTCAAAAAGATCCAGGTTTTCCTCTACCGTACGGTTACGGTAGGGGCTGTCCGTGCCCGGGCCTTTCAGCGTACCACGGCTTGTCCGCATCGCCTCGGCATCCTGACTGTCGACGTATGCCTTGCCGTTTTTTAACAGGTGCACCGCATACTCGTACAGTTGCTGAAAGTAATCCGAAGCATGGTGCAATTCATTCCATTCAAAACCCAGCCAGCGCACATCATTCATAATCGCCTGGGCAAAATCTTCGCTTTCCTTCAAAGGATTGGTATCATCAAAGCGTAAATTGGTTGTGCCGCCGAATTCGGCTGCGATACCAAAGTTCAAACAAATGGACTTGGCATGGCCGATATGCAGGTGACCATTGGGCTCAGGCGGAAAGCGTGTGACAATTTTGTCATGCTTGCCGGACTCAATGTCACGGATAATAATATTGCGTATAAAATTGCTTACAGGTGGTGTCTGATCATTATTCAATTGGATAAGCCTTTTAAGGTTCTGATACCTGGTTCTGGTGAAGACAGTCGATTCTATCGCATAACGGTTATCAGCCACTACATTTGACGGTTCTTTTATAAAAATCAAGCCCGGGGAAAACCAATGGCATCTACAAGAAAACTTGATCTCAGCGCGAAAATCTTCATAGCCATGATCCTCGGTGCCATTGCCGGGGTTATTCTGAATATTGCCGGACACCCCGAATGGTCCCAGGTATGGTTGACCGATGGTCTCTTCAATGTGGTTGGTCAAATATTTATCAGCCTTCTCAAGATGTTGGTTGTGCCGCTTGTTTTTGTCTCACTGGTTTGTGGCTCCAGTTCCCTGTCCGATCCGAAAATGCTGGGAAGAGTGGGGGGCAAAACCATAGCCCTGTACCTGCTAACAACCGCAATCGCAGTGACCCTGGCACTGAGTGCTGCTGTCATCTTTCATCCAGGCGTTGGCGTACACGCCGTTGCTGCCGTTGAAACACAAATTGCAGAGGCTACACCGTTTACCCAGGTTCTTATCGATATGGTTCCCACCAACCCGGTGGCCGCAATGGCAGACGGGCAGATGTTACCCATCATTCTCTTTGCCGTTCTGCTGGGAATCTCCATCACTTTGAGCAAGGAAACGGGCGTACGCGTATCCAACTGGTTCAATGATATGAACGTCATCATCATGAAACTGGTCACACTGGTGATGGAGGTCGCGCCCTATGGTGTTTTCTCTCTGATTACTATCCTTGCCGCCACCAGTAGCATTAGCGATATGATGGCGCTGGGCAAATATGTGGGCCTGGTATTTGCAGTGTTGTTTATCCAGGCGTTGATAGTTTACCCGACCATATTGTCATTGCTTGGACGCCTAAACCCGTTAATCTTTCTTTCAAAACTGCGCGCGGCCATGTTATTCGCCTTCACCACCGCTTCCAGCAACGCAACCATTCCGGTCACACTCGAAACGGTCGAGAAGAAGGTAGGTGTCAGCAACAAGATTGCTTCATTTACAGTACCGTTGGGTGCAACCATCAACATGGATGGCACGGCCATCATGCAGGGTCTCGCGACCGGTTTTATTGCCCAGTTTTACGGTATCGACCTGTCAATGAGTCAGTACCTGATGGTCGTTGTAATGGTAATCCTGGCATCAATCGGAACCGCCGGCGTACCCAGTGTGGGCTTGATTGTTCTTGCGGGGGTTCTGGACCAGGTTGGCCTGCCTGCGGAGGGTATTGCCCTGATACTGGGCGTGGATCGTATTCTCGATATGACCCGCACTGTTGTTAACATCACCGGTGATTCGATGGTTACGACGATTGTGGCTAAGAGTGAGGGCGAGTTGGATCTGGATGTCTTTAATGACCCACGTGCTGGGTTGGCTTTTGAGGAAGATGCTAACCGCTAGACTGTTGCCCCGGCCCCAACTATCACCGCGGACGTCGGTCCTCGCACGACGTCACCCCGGACTTGATCCGGGGTCCATAGAGAGATGTTGGTTTGTGCGAGGCCACGCATCATGGGCTGGGTAAAGCTTCTGGGACACGCTGCAAGGCCATCCGTGGCGCGCTCGGGCGCCGACATCCATGTCGGCTCACGGTCCCAGAATCTTTACCCAACCCATGCTGCTGTACCGTGCTGCGCAAAAGAGCTGCTCTTCTATACAGCAGGAATCCACTGAAGCACAAGCCGGGGTGCGGGTAGTACCCACTGAGACTGTGAGCCGACAGGGACAAGGTGAGACCGGGAACCGGTCGAGAGGCCAGCCTGGGCTGTGTGCTTGTAGCGTGTCTCAGGGGGTACTACCCGTAGCCCGGCGTTCGGTTAGCAATGATCTTGTAGAATTGGGAAGTTGATATAACGTGCGAAACTTCCGCATACTGCCCTTTGTTTATGCCGTGCGATACGGACACGCGCCGCTCCTCGGCAACTGCTCCTGCGTGGCCCTACCTCCTGCATCCCTGCAGTCGTGCGCATGGCCCAGGCCAGCCTCTCGACCGGTTCCCGGTCTCACCTCCTCCCTGCGCCCGCGGCATACCGTACATCCTGTACATAAAAAAACCCCGGCTAGAGAGCCGGGGTTTGAAATGGTGCATCGCATAAGGCATAGAAGTGTGGGGACTGCCTGTCATGAGAAGCGACGCACCAGGCACAGTCAACTTACATGCAAAGCATACGCCTTGCAGGTTAAAAAGATGTAAAGCTATTGTTGCTTATTTGTGATTGGCTGAATTTTCTTTTCAGGCGACCTGACGATACCATTGTGACGCTTCAGAAATACCAGCAACAGGGAAATTGCGGCCGGGGTCATCCCCGGTATTCTTGATGCCTGGCCAATGCTTTCCGGCAGTGTTTTCTGTAATTTTTCACGCAGTTCAGCTGACAGACCCTGCACCAGGTCATAGTCAAACCCAACGGGAATTACGGTGCGTTCATTGCGCTGGTTTCTTTCGACCTCTCCGGTCTGGCGGGTCAGGTAACCTGCATAGCGCACCTGCACATCAACCTGTTCAGCAACCTTGGCGTCACTGGCGCCGGGGCCAAGGCCTGCAACATTCATAAGGTCGGAATAGCTGACTTCCGGGCGCTTGAGCAAATCCAGTGCCCTTGCCTCTTTGCTCAGCGCCACGCCAAGTGTTTCTTTAAGCGACTTTCCAAAATCATTGTCCGGTGTTACCCAGATAGAACCCAATCTTTGTTGCTCTGCCTCAATTGCTGCTTTTTTACTTTCAAATGCCTGCCAGCGCTCATCACTGACAAGCCCCAGCTGGCGACCCGTCTCAGTCAGGCGCAAATCTGCATTATCTTCACGCAGGGCCAGCCGATACTCTGCTCGACTGGTGAACATACGATAAGGTTCGCGGGTTCCCTGGGTGACAAGGTCATCGATCAACACACCGATATAGGCTTCATCCCTGCGCGGTGTCCAGGCCTCCTCGCCTCGTACGCTGCGTGCAGCATTGGTGCCGGCGATCAGCCCCTGGGCTGCTGCTTCCTCATAACCCGTGGTGCCATTGATCTGGCCGGCAAAGAACAGGCCGTGGACAGGTTTGGTTTCAAGGCTGAACTTCAGGCCTCGGGGATCAAAGAAATCATATTCAATGGCATAGCCCGGTCGTGTGATGTGCGCGTGTTCAAAACCGGGGATGCTATGGACAAAAGCCACCTGTACATCGTAGGGAAGGCTGGTAGATATGCCGTTTGGGTAAAGCTCCCGGGTGCTGAGGCCCTCCGGCTCAACAAATATCTGGTGACTGTTCCGCTCTGCGAAACGTACGATTTTATCTTCAAT
>Ga0164315_10001411_pt1 | contig 18044 bp, 13 predicted proteins | sample GuaBasSedimGuay6_FD_113737 | JGI IMG/M metagenome (GOLD analysis project Ga0164315, IMG submission 113737) | Subseafloor sediment microbial communities from Guaymas Basin, Gulf of California, Mexico - Guay6, Core 4569-2, 0-3 cm | ecosystem: Environmental > Aquatic > Marine > Hydrothermal vents...
ACTCATTAAATTAAGAAATGCAGTAAGGTTTATGTCCTGTCTAACAGATGCTTCATCTTGAAACAAGACTTCTTCCTCAATAATTTCTTCTTCCTGACTAAAGGCAAATCCACTGATGGTTAAGATAATAGCGAGCAAGAACAGTTTTAACATATTTTGCATAATATTCTCTTTCATTATCAACGTTTTAATATCTCATCATTAAGATTCAGTTTCTTCTTTAAATCATTTTCACCAAAACAAAATAAAAGGTCTCCGGTTGCTTTGTAAAGAGTTATTGAATTCATATCCCAACTTTTTTTACCCTTAAAAATATTAATCCCTGAGAGCACCTCAACCAGTACATTTCCACTTTTGTACTTCACTATTCTTATTCGTGCATCATTATCTATTCTTATCATCTCCATTTCGATGGGTTTTCCATCAGATGTTTTAATAGTAACAATACCCTTTTCATTTTTAATGAAGTTTAACTTGGTCAGATTATCATAGATAACTGATTTTTCAATGTTCAGTTTATTGTAAGAGTCAAAGGTTGATTTAATCTCTACACCGTGAATTTCAAGTGTATTAACCTTTAAAAGATTAAGTGCCGCAAAAAGCCCGGCAATCGTTGATTCATAATCCTTGTCTTTTAACTTAATGTCAGTTTCATGCAAAGATGTTGGAATGTCCAGGCTGTTGCCGATGTTGTAATTAACATAATCATTCTTGTTCATTCCAGTTGTAGCGTAAAACGACCCTTTAATCAAGGCATTACCATCATTGTCGATATCTAATCCGTAATATTCAAAACCTTCTATTTGACTGTAAAGTTTAGCCATTATTTTTTCGCCATAAGGGTTAAACTTAGCAGCAAACATAAAATCGAGCCTATGATCAAGTTTATCAAGGCCTGCTTTTCTGACCCACTCGAGTTCTCCATTACTTGCATATTTAGCAACAAAAACATCTGGTGCATTATTGGCAATTATTTCCGTTCCGGAGAAGTTTAGTTCATTTTCAACACTGCCGTAGACATAAAGATTACCTTGACTACCAATAGCCATACTAAAGGCAATATCGTTACCACTTCCTGTGGCAGACTTTGTCCACAATGGATTTAATTCGGTATCAAACTTTGCCACAAAAACATCTCTACTTTCATCGGTACCAATGAGTTCATTTCCAGCAAAGTCAGCACTTTTAGTAAAATAACCACAAATGAAAATATTTCCATATTCATCAAAAACCACATCGTTTAACCTATCAGCCTTAAAGCCTCCAAACTCATTTACTCTTTTCCAAAGTTTCTCTGCAAGATCCACTTCATATGTGTTATTTGTCAGAGGAATAACCTTTGCTTTAAGGTCTGAGACTGCAGGCATTAGTACTCCAACAGGTGCCCCGTAAAATGTTGGGTCGGCAACGATGAAAGTCTTGTTATTGTATTCAATATGGCTTCCATCCACCTTCTCACCAAAGTTAATAGCCAATGCCATATGTCCGGGGAAGTCTAGCGCAGCAACTTCCCTATTAAGCAGCGATTTCACCAGATAAGCAAATAAAACTGACCTGTCCTCACAATCAGCATATGGATAATGCAGCAATTCATCGGGAAAGAAATATCTCTCAACGCCATAAACCTGCTGATCAGTTTTGTAATCAAAAGCCTGCTGAACAAACCTCAACAAAATATTTGCAGATTCTATTTCACTTTTTCCTTGCAGGATAGGTTCAAATGCATCAGTTATTGATTGGCTTGTCCGATCGCTAACTTCTGAATTAAAGTAAACCGAAATATCAGATAGTGGAATTGTTTTGTAGAAATTTATCATTTCCTCATCAAAACCAAGGTTTACAGAATACTTCTTCTTTTCAAAACTAAAATGAAAATTCTTACTCTTCTTGATGGGATTTGTGTAAAAAGGCTTCTTAATGCTAACATCCATCAGAATATCTGCTTCGGGAAAATCCTTTGCATAAGTCTGAATTTGTTCACCATTCCCATCAATTACATAATACTCAATACCGTTTAAGTTGACATAATCGATATTGTACATTTTGTAAACTGAAGGAACTAATAAAAATAATTTATCGTTGCTAAATCCAACTTTAACCTTGTAGCGAGACCTAGTTAATAAGGTCCATTGATACAATGTCTGCTTATTTTTGTCATTGGGATAAACCTGCTTACTGCATTTTTTAAGTAACTGAAAATAACCCCATTGATTTAGGTTAAGAGTATTTGCCACCTCTGAAATCTGGTACAAAAAATGATTGTAGTTAAAACTACCCATCTGATCCCAAAACAAACTTATGGCTTCAGGGGAAACTTCTTCAAAATCAACATTCAAAAAATCCTGATCAATATCAAAGTAAAGTGGCCAGCCAAGAAAGTCAACATCAATTCTTTTAATTTCAAAATCAGTTGTCTCCGTCTTATTTATTCCTGGAAAAACTGGCCCCTGGTATGTTGTAGGAGATTCAAGTATTACATAATCAAGAACATCTCCACTAACCTCAACTTCCTCTGCAATAGGGATTATTTCTGGTTTTAGTGCTTCAGTATTAAGTTCTTCATGACCTATTTCATAGGAGTCGAAATTTTGATTTAAATATTCGGAAAACTCCCTATCAACTTCTGAAACAAAGGCGTCAAACTCTTTTTGGACATTTTTTTTAAATGCATCAAATTCATCTTGAGTTTCCTTCTTAAAGGAGTCGTGCTCCTCAGATATCTGCTTCTTGAATTCCTCAAATGTTTGAGCAAATATTGGTGTGCTCACAAAGAACATGATAAAAAGCCAGGCAAATAAAGTTTTTGACCAGATCATAATTATCAGGCTTAAAAGTCAAGTAACTCGTCAAGTTTATCCGATTGAATATTTGCTTTTTCTTTTAAATCTTTCCTAATAATATCTTTCGCTATTCTTACAGCGTCAGCATAATTATATCCTAGCGTAATAAAAACTTCTGTAACATCTCCTTTACCCCTACTTGCTTCAAATAGTGTTGTAGTCCTTCCTATTTTTGCTCCAATTTTAGACTGGAAAGCGGCCACTGTTTCAGTAACTGATTCTGCCTCATCGGGACTTAACTGTGCATTAGCAATTGTAGTTTCAACAAGCCCAACAACCTCAGTTCCAATTTGTCCGGCAAGATTAACCTTTGCTACTTCACTGGCCTGCAATTTTGCAGCTGTATGAGTTTCTCCCACAGCTTTAGCATTTGCCACAAACCACATCTTATTACCATTTTCATCAACTTCTGCCCTCTTTAACCATGTATCTTCAATTTGTTTATCCATTGGCATTTGCCCTGGGTCAACTTTAAATCCATCCTTCTTTAATTCCTTAGCCTGTTTCCTGGCTTGCTTCATTGCTTTTTTATCAATGTCTTTTTTCATTTGCTTAGTATCCTGAGCTATCCCGGGAACGGTAACTAAAATTGCCAGAATAAATACTAGAGTTGATAATAATCTTTTCATTTTGTGTTTTTTAAGTTCGTTAATAATATTGTTATAAATTCACGTCAAATATAAAAAAATATTTTCATTGTTAGATATTTAACAATAAAAAATTGTAGTTTTACGGATATTTCCTAAAAAATGACAACATTTAGTACTCCTATCGTCCAATGCCCTTCCTGTGAAAACAAAATGTACACTTATCAGCTTAACTCTTACACGGTTTTTAATACTACTGTTTATTCGGATGGAGAAACAGTATGTAATCCTCCGGTAATGCTGGATAAAAATATCTTGATATGCACCAAATGCACCAAACCATTTTGGACTGAGGATGCATTTTTACCCGAAGAAAATAATGATTTAAGCATTGAGGAATTTCCTCAAGCAAAGGATGTTCATGATTTACCATTTGCTTTCGATTCTGATTTTTCACTGAAACTTACCCAATATTATTCAGAATTATTGGAAAAAGCATTTGCTAATACTGTTGAACGTGAAGTTTATTTGAGAATTGAGTTATGGCGATTACTAAATAATGGGATCAGGAACATTACCGATAATAGTTTAAAAGATAAAATAATAGGTATTGTAAAGGAGGTCTTATCAAAAGATGATAATTTGGATCCTGCTGACAGAAGTGATCTTTTCAATAATAATTTGAAAAAATTAATTAGCCTTTACAATCCTAATACTGATGACGAACTTCTTCTATTAGCAGAGATGCATCGTGAATGCGGAAATTTTTCTGAGGCTTCACGAGTATTAGATCAAGTTAAAGATATTGATAATAGTTTTGCCTACAAAGAAATATCAAAGGCAATAAAAATAAGAAATACCAAGGTTTTTAGATTAAACAAACACTAGATTTATGAAACAACTATTTTTCCTATTACTCATTATTTTCAGCGGACTTCATACAAAGGCACAAAACATTGAGTGTTTTATCTTAAAAGCACCTGAAAAACCCTTTTACTCAATAAAAAAGATAGGTGTACTGGAATTTGACTGCACCAGTAATCGTCGTATGAATAAGTTTGTAACCGACCAGATTGTTGCTGATCTACTAAGTCAAAAAAGAGGCATTTACAGTACAAAAAGTGGATGGTATGGAATAGTAAAAGGCAAAGAAGGTCATACATACGTAAAAGGAGTTAATACCGATTTTTATCAGATAATGGAGCGGGAACAACTTGAAAAAATACTCAGAGAGCAACGACTTTCACTGAGTGGTGCAATCGATGAAAGTTCAGCGGCAGAAGTTGGAAGGCTGTTAGGACTGGATGTTATCATAATGGGCAATGTAACATACAGTAGTGTGGACAAAAGGACAGGCACGGAATACCCCTGCTTAAAACGGACTGTAACAGCCAAAGGAACAATGAAAATGGTTTCTGTTGAGACTGCTCAGATTATTGGTACAAAGAGCGCTGAAGTCTCTCTTTATGTTTCAAAATGCAGCGATGCACGCTCTGAAGTACCAAGACCAGAAGTAATTGCCGAATCGGCCATGAAAAGCCTTGTTCGTCAATTTACCGATTATTTTGCACCAGGATACCAAAACATAACCTATGAATTTGAGAAAGTTAAACTCAAAGAATTCAAGACCAAATCAAAAGAAGCAATGGATTTTGTTAAAATTGGTGATCTTGACAGAGCATTCCCAATAGTTTATGCCATGTTTGAGGCCGACTCTTACAATCCAAAGGCAGCCTACAATTTGGGAATACTTTATGAAATGGTTGGATCAAATGAAGATGCTCTTGAATATTACAATATTGCCTACGAACTTGATTATTCAAATAGTAATTACAATGAAGCTGTAAAAAGAGCAAAGGCAGGTATTGGAGTTAATAATTTTCTTGAAGAAATTGGCAGACCAGTTGAAGCATACACTTTTACAGGTGGCGGTGCCGTTGATGCATTAGCAGAAAGAGTTCAGATTAAAGGCAGTAGTGCTGACAGAGTAAATATTTATGAATTGCCAGATAAAAGTTCTGCTGTAGCGGCAAAGGTCCCAGGAGGGCTTGAGTTTAAGATAATTGAACAGAGCGGGGCTTTTTACAAAATACAATTGCGAGGAACAAAAACAGGCTTTGTGCATAAATCGGATGTGAAGTAGGAAATGGAGTATTGGAAATGTGGATGGATGGATTAATGGAGTATGAACTTATTAGAAAACATTGCGGCGTTGCGGCACTACGAGAAATAAAAAAAATGAAAAATATATTACTAATTACAATTACATTATTATTATCAATTACAACCATTGCCCAAAAACCTGCCTGGGCAGATTATTACAAACGGCAAAGTATGTATCCTGACAGTGAATTTCTGGTTGGTTTCGTTTCAGGAATTAATACTGAGGACAAGGATATCGGCGAATTAAAATCTGTTTACGAGGCTATTGCCAAAGACAAGTTAATTCAAGGAATACAAGTTGAAATTGAGAGCAATAACAGTCTCGATATTTCAAATGTAAATGGTAAATCTAATGAGGAATTTCTTTCAAAGAGTGTCTCATTTTCAAAAGCAAATGTAAGTGGACTGACCACTCAAAGTTTTTACGATAGAAAGAAAAAAGAAGTCTATGCTATTTCCTTTGTGAGCAAAAAGGAACTAGCCTACTTCTACCGTAACATTGTAAGTTCAGGTATTGATGACATTGAACAGAAACTTTCAGAAGGAAAAAAATATGCGAAAAAAGGAAACAAGGAAAATGCACTAAAGAGTTTTTACGAAGCCATGCCAGTGTTAAGTAAAATTGATGAGGCACGCGTATTATTAATTGCCCTAAACAGAAAAATGTATGCCGATCTTGACATTGACAAAATAAACAGATTGAAACTCGAACTCATTAATGAAATTGATTTATTGATTAAACCAGCAAACTTAAATTTAAGTGAATCAGCATATTTTGTAGCCTATGGAATTTTTCTGCAGTTAGGAGATATTCAAGAAACACTTTTTATGGATGATTTTAGTTTTGAGAATACTGGCCTAACAAGCGAATTCTCAGAAAAATGGAATCAAGAATTTGCTTCGGCAATTGTAAAGGCGGGAAACTACAAAGTAAATACAACTAAATCATCGGGAGGAAGCCAAACACTTGCTTTTGGCAATTATTGGACAGAAGGTGATTTTCTAAAGATCAATGCATCAGTATCTAAAAACAATAAAATAATTGCTGTTTCCAAGGGAAGTATTTCCTTAAGCTGGCTAAAAAAGGAGAATATTGATTTTGTTCCTGAGCAAGTTAAAAAGATGGAAGCTCTCGCCAACGTAAAGTTAAAACTTAAAAGTGCTCCAGAAGTCATTAAAATTGGAACTGCTTCAACAGAGGCAGTAAAAATAGAGGCAGGGATAAATGGTAAACCAATACATTCAATCCCAATATTAATAGTCAATGTGGATAATGGTCAAACACTTTGTAAGGGCACAACCAACGATTTTGGCTACGCGGTTTGTTACCTGCCACCAATAAATATTGATAAGCCAATACTAAGACTGGAAGCCAATATTAACCTGACAGAATACCTCAGTATTGATGAAAATTCTGTTTACTCTACTATTGCTTCACAGCAGAATCCTGTAAACAGCATCACCATCGACATTAAAACAGAAAAGCCAACTGTTTTTGTACATAGTGAAGAGAAGATTCAATACTATGATATGCAAATCAAAACTCTTGAACCTTCAATTAAACAGTTGTTAGCAGAAAAATCCTACAACTTCGTTGACAATGAGGCGGATGCTGACTTTATTATTATTATTAAAGCTAATACTACCACCGGAACCAGTTATCAGGGAATTTACTTTGCATATCTGGATGCAAATATTTCAGTAATTGATGCAAAAAGTGGAGAAGAAATCTACAAAAGCCACCTCGACCAGATAAAAGGAGGTGGAGCCAATTACAAAAAGGCAGCTAAAAAAGCCTATTCAATTGGAGCAGAGAAATTAAACGAGAATTTTAAGGCTTCATTCTTTGATTAATAAAGCCATATTAATTAAATAAAAACCTAAAAAAATGGAAAATCTAGTACAACCTACAGAAACAGAAGAAGTAAGTTTAAAAATTAATAATCAAACGGAAAAATACCTCAGTGAAATAAGGAAATGGGCAAACTTTTTGGCTATAATGGGATTTATCGGCTCAGGCTTTATGGTGATCGCTGCTATTTTCATTGGAGTGATATTTTCAAAACTTCATGGAGAATTTAATACACTACCCTTCAATTCAGCATATTTATCATTGATATATTTGTTTGCTGCTATTTTGTATATTTTTCCTTCATATTACCTTTACAAATTTGCACTTAAAATGAAATATGCTTTGCTTCAAAAAGCAGATGAAATATTGGAAGATTCTTTTCGTTTTTTAAAATCACATTACAAATTCTTAGGCATTTTAACGATTACAATGCTAGCACTTTATCCCATTATTATGATTGTTGCTATAATATTTGGAATGATGTCTAATATGTAATAGTTCTAGCATTATTACGTTCTCACATTCTAATCTAACTTTAGATGAAGTGATTTCTTCATTTAAACTAACCCCCTTATTATCATCACTTTCAGTAACTAAGAAAATTCCCTATCTTTACAGCAACTAAAACACAAAGTAAAAATGAGTTTCGCAACCAACAAGATTTTGCTATTGTTTTTTTGTGTATTGTTTCTTTCTTCTAATGCACAAAATGAATTCAAAACCTTCACAAAAAGTGACGGTCTCACATCCTCAAATATTTTATTCACGCACGTAGATACCAAAGGTATTATCTGGGCTACAACAAGTTCAGGAGTAAATGCTTTTACTGGCAAAAAGTGGGTTTCCATAAAAAGCATTACTGACAATGATGGCCGTGAGAGAATTCTTGGCAAAGTTTTAAAGGTTTTTGAAACAAAAAATGGAGAGTTATGGATTGCTACTGAAAAAGGTATGTTCCATTATAACAGACAGTATTGGACCCATTATTCAGACCATGAGAATAGAGATTTTCATGTGGTAAATATTTTTGAAGACCATAGAGGTTTTATCTGGGTAATGATTGAAAAAAGTAATGGTATTAAAGATGTAGGTGAAGTTGGATTTTCAATTGCTGAGGGCAGATTGCAGATGTTTAATGGTAGTCAGTGGTTCGATTTCCCTGGAATGATAGGTGGAACTGCAGCAGTTAAAGTTGGCGAGCCATTAGATTATTTCACTTCCATCATGCAGGATACAAAAGAAAATATTTGGGTTACAAGTCTGGATGGACTCTATCTTTATGATGGTAGATCTTGGACTGAATTCGACAGGGAAGTTTTACCTACTGATAAGTGTTACAAAGTAATTGAAACATTTGACAGCGTAATATGGGTTGCTACATCCAGTGGTATTGCAAAGCAAGATGGTGATAAATGGATTAAATATGAAAAGGTCAAAGGCATAAAAGACAACCTTACCTACGACCTGATTGAAGATTCAAAAAACAGGCTTTGGGCATTTACCAGAAAGGATCATAAGTTTAAAGCTCTCTGTTTTTATGAAAATGATAAATGGGAATCATGTTTTAATAATGACATTCACATTAAAGGTGAAGTAAGCCAACTATTCGAATACAATGATAAAATACTTGCTTTCTCAAACAAAGGGATCTCTCTCTTTGACGAAGGCAAATGGAACAGCCTGGAAGTCATTTACAAATTTAATGATGACAACTTTTCAGAGATAATAAAAGCAAAAGATAATTCTTTCTGGTTCACAACTCAAACTGGACTTTATCATTTAAATGATAATATGAAAAAAGAGTATTCCAGTACATCTAAATGGAAAACAAACTCGTTGTTTGAAGCTTCTAATGGGGATATTTGGGTTGGAACTGACAAAAATGGTGTTTATAAAATAAATGAATCGGGTAGCACTAATTACACTGTTAGCAATGGCCTTAAAGACAATCACATAAATGAAATTTTTGAAGATTCAAGAAAAAATATTTGGATTGTTACTAGAAATGGTATTAGCAAATTTAATTAAGGTGTAATAGTTTTAATATTTGCCAAAAACTTTTACTATTTCCACATTTATTTTTTACCTTTTTCATTTCACAATTTTTTAAGTTTGCAGTAATTTTATTCAAAGCATTACGTTTGATTTTATTGGCAGGGAATTTGTTATCTATTGGTTCTAAAATTACAAACCAGTTTAAATGGAGAAAATTTTCAAGAGTTTCATAATACTATTTGCATTATCCATTATGATGGTGTCATGTGTTCCGCAAAAACAATTTGCAAAAGAGTTTGTGGCAAAATCAGCGCAGTTTAAAGTAATGGTTCTGAGCCCAAACATTGTTTACAAAAACAATCTTAATACATATCTTGTCGACTCTCTAAATATTACTGATGAGAAAATTAGAGACTCTATTTTATGGGAGCAATCTCATTTCTTTAAGAATATTAATGATTCGCTATTAATTGCCAACTACATTTTAGGATACAAAACAGAACTTGAAAAATATGGGATATCTATTTTCAGTGATGAATCATCTTTGGAATTCCTGTCACAGGATTCAAATGCCTATATGATTAATATTGCACAACTTGAAATTGAAGAAGAAGATTATGACTATCGTGATGAAGCAGAAATTTATGATTATGTTTATTATCACGATCACAAATTAAAGGCAGTTAACGTAAACTCATGGTATGAGATAAATATGCTAAATGATACCTCTGATGAGAATATTTTCTATGCTACAAACACTATTACCGATGATTTGAACTCTTCATTTGATTACAATGTCTTCAATGGCAAGGTAGAGTATATACATGATGTAGACTCACTAACAGTGCATAAAATTTACGAGTATTCATATTTATTGGGAAGAATTTACGCTACTTATACCTACGACTTTATGATGAATCGCTACATTAGTAAGAACCAGGGATATGCCTTAAAAAAAGAAGAACTCTTAAGGTACAACCCTAATACCGGAACTTTCTTTCCTGCAGAGGACAATAGGTTTATCTCTATGGATGAATAAGTAGATTATTAGTCATTGAATAATTGGTCATTGAATAATTGGTCATTGGATAATTGGTCATTGGATAATTGGTCATTGGATAATTGGTCATTTGTTGATTGCTTAATCAAAAATTATTACTTCTAAGCCTATCCTTTTCCTATCTTTGAACCCAAACTTAATATCATGTCAGAATTTACAAATAACGCATTAAAAAGGGCGAAAGATTTAAGCAGGTTTATGCAAGGCTTGATTGATGGAGAAAGTGGTGCAGAACTAGTTAAGGAATATAATTTAATTACTAAAAATTACATACCCATAGACATACTTTCAGCTTTTGATATTATGTTTAATGAAGGTGTTGATCTTGAAAAATTGAAAACAGCGTCTAATAAACTATTCAATATCCTCTACAAAACACTTAGTTCTTACGATGCAATAGAGCCTAAGATTGATTCTTTTATTTATTTCTTAATTGAAGATAACAAATCGGTTGACCAACAATTAAAAAACATCAAACCCTTAATTAAGGAAGTCAATAAACAATCGAGTCCAGAAATACTAAAGGAACTTAATAATGCTTTCAGGCAACTACAAAAAATAGACCTCCATTATACTGTTAAGGAAAATGTACTGTTTCCTGTTTTGGAGCAATACTGGGAAAATCATCAATGTCTTAAACTTATGTGGTCGTTTCACGACGATATCAGACAAAATCTGAAAATTACAATTGACAGTCTAGAAGCGGATAACTTTGACTTAAAGCATTTTAACAAAATAAGTAGTCTGGTATTTTTTAATATTTATACAATCATTTTTCGTGAGGAGAAGATACTGTTTCCAATCATGAATGAAAATATTGAAACTGATATGCTCGATGATATGCTCAGGCAATGCCATGAAATGGGACTGCCTTTTGTGAAAGCGAAATACAAGGAAAAAACAACAAAACCCAAGAGTGCTAAAAAAGAAGCAAAAACAATAAAACTAGAAACAGGTGAAGTATCTATTCAGGAAATGGAAATGATATTTAAACATTTGCCAGTAGATATTACTTATGTTGATGAAAACGACACGGTAAAATTCTATTCTGATCCACCACATCGAATATTCCCTCGCACTTCTTCAATAATTGGAAGGAAGGTACAAAACTGCCATCCCCCTGAAAGTGTTGGTGTAGTTGAAAAAATTGTTGATGCATTCAGAAAAGGAGAAAAAGAGGAGGCTAGTTTCTGGATTCATATAGGACCAAAGTTTGTTCTGATTAGATATTTTGCAGTCCGTGACAACGAAAATAATTTCAGAGGCACTCTAGAGGTTTCTCAGGAAATAAGTGAGATACAGAAGTTGGAGGGTGACAGAAGGCTATTAGATTGGTAGGTGTTATTGAGTCAGGAGTTGGAAGTCCTTTAGTTACTGGATTAAGTTTGCAACTTAATACTTTTAATTATTGAAGCAAATGTTAAGTTTAAGTTACAAACTTAAACTAGGGGTATAAAAAAAGCCGCTCCAAAACTGGTAGCGGCTTTTCAAATAAATATTTTTTTAAGTTCTAAACTACTCCAAGGTCAAGCATTGCGTTGGCTACTTTCATAAAACCAGCAACATTTGCTCCTTTTACATAGTCCACACTACCATCATCTCTTGTACCATATTTTACACAAGCTTCGTGTATGCTCTTCATAATATGGTGAAGTTTAGCATCAACTTCTTCTCTTGTCCAAGCAAGTTTCATAGCATTTTGAGTCATCTCAAGACCAGAGGTAGCAACACCACCGGCATTAACAGCTTTTGCAGGTCCAAACAATAATCCGCTTGACTGAAAAACATGCATTGCTTCTGGAGTACATGGCATATTAGCACCTTCTGCTACACACATACATCCATTCTCAACTAATGTTTGAGCATCACTCTCATCAATTTCATTTTGAGTTGCACATGGCAGAGCCACATCAACTTTTATTTCCCAAGGACGTTTTCCTTCGTAGAATTTTGCTTCAGGAAATTCTTCAGCATAAGGAGCAACAACATCCATATTAGTGGCACGAAGTTCTAACATATAATCAACCTTCTCTCCACTAATACCCTCAGGATCATAAATATATCCATCAGGACCTGAAAGCGTTACAACTTTACCTCCAAAGTCAGAAACTTTTTGAGCCGCACCCCAGGCAACATTACCAAAACCAGAAATAGCAACTGTTTTACCTTCAAAAGATTCACCTTTAGTGGCGAGCATTTCTTGTGCAAAATATACAGTTCCAAAACCAGTTGCTTCAGGACGGATAAGACTTCCACCCCAACCAAGGCCTTTACCAGTTAGTACACCTACATGCTCACGTTGAAGTTTTTTGTACATACCGTACATAAAACCAATTTCTTTTCCACCAACGCCGATATCGCCTGCAGGAACATCAGTTTCTGGACCAATAATCTTCCAAAGTTCAAGCATAAATGCCTGACAGAAACGCATAATTTCAGTGTCTGATTTACCCTTTGGGTTAAAATCTGAACCACCTTTTCCACCACCCATAGGAAGTGTAGTAAGAGCATTCTTAAAGATTTGTTCAAAACCTAAAAACTTTAGTATTGACAGATTAACACTAGGGTGAAAACGAAGTCCACCTTTGTACGGCCCAATAGCATTGTTGAATTGAACCCTGTAGCCAAGATTGACAAAAACTTTTCCATCATCATCCATCCACGGCACTTTAAAAGTAAGTACACGGTCAGGTTCAATAAGCCTTTCAATAATCCCAACTGATTCAAACTGAGGATTTTCGTTAACTACGTCTTCGATGGATTCAAGCACCTCGTGCACAGCCTGATGATACTCAAGTTCACCCGGATGTTTTTTGACCAACTCATTCATTATGTTGTTCAGGTCCATGATATTGTTTTTTAATTAGTAAAATTTATTTTTTGTTATTTTATAGCACTGTTAATCTTTTAACAGTTTAAATATTATGCTGCAAAAATATTCTAATTTGCGTTACTAAAACGTTTTCGGGCGTAAAAATAAGTATTTTATATAAGCTCTAAATAATCTCTTGAAAATAATATATTTTTCATTGAAAAATCAGGCATATAATTTGATGATTCAATTTTTTAATAAGAGACAAAAAAATAGATTTATCTCTTCTTAAATAAATATCTTCTGAAATACTAACGGTTAAATAAGAATTTATTCTATTAGCAAAATCCTCCTATTCTATTGTTTCTCTGAGCATTACAAATTCAATCAAAAATATTTCAAATTTTTAACTAAGTTTTTAGTTCAAAAGACTTGACTTTTGTAAAATTTTTATTTTCTTTGCAATAATTAACTAAGTTTTTAGTTATAAATAAAAAGAGCATTTAGGAATATGATACGACTAACAAGAGCAGAAGAACAGATAATGCAGGTTTTATGGAAACTTGAAAGTGCATTTGTAAAAGATGTAATAAGTGAGTTGCCTATACCAAAACCTGCTTACAATACTGTCTCAACTATTATCCGAATACTAGAAAAAAAAGGTTTTGTAAGTTACAAATCTCATGGTAAATCTCATGAATACTTTGCACTAATTAGTAAATCAGAATACAGAAAAAGTCAATTTGGCGGATTCGTTAGAAATTATTTTGAAGATTCCTACAAATCACTTGCTTCATTTTTCACTAAAGAAGAAGATTTGAGTTTAGAAGAACTTGAGGAAATTCAAAATCTTATTGAAAAAGAAATTGAAAAAAAGAAGAACTTGAAATAGTAATACTAAAACTTATCAGTAATGATAGCACTTTTTGAATACTTATTAAAGTCAGCATTGAGCATAACAATTCTATACTTGGTATTTGAGTTGTTATTCAAGAATAGAGTTTCTTTTATTTTTAATAGAGCACTTCTATTAAGCATAGTTTTCTTTGGACTACTAATCCCAATGTTTTCATACAATATTAATAGTGTACTACAACTTAATTCTCCATATCTCAGCACCTTTGTAAACAATGAGGGCTTGATTACAGTCAACTTACAAGAAATTGTAGTTAGTAGTGAATCACAGAGTTCTTTTTTGGGCATTCCTCTTTATGTGCTTATTGGGAGAATTTATTTATCCATAAGTTTAATTTTAGGACTCTGGTTCATTCTAAAATTTGTACGCTTATTACTATTAGTTAGAAAGTCTGAAATAAAACAAGAAGGTGGTTTCAAGTTTATTATCCTTGAAGAAAGTTATCCTACCTTTTCCTTTTTCAACTTGGTTTTCATTCATCGTAAACTTTACGAAAATCAAGAGGAATCACAAAAGATTATTGAACATGAGTCAGTACATTCTTTGCAAAAACATACTTTGGACTTATTACTGTCCGAATTATTAATAATACTTCAATGGTTTAACCCAATTGCATACCTGATTAGGAAATCCATTAAAGAAAATCATGAGTTTCTAGCAGATAGAGGAATAATAAAAAATGAATTTGAAATACCAGATTACAAACTTCTTTTATTGCGAAACTCTACAAAAATAAAAACCGGTTCTATCACACATAATTTCAGTTATTCACTTATTAAAAAAAGATTTAAAATGATGGAAAAAAAAGATTCCAAAATCAAATTCATACTAGGTATGATGATTTTACCTTTAGCATTTAGTTTGGCATTTTTTGCCTGTAGTTCGCCTGAATTTGAAGATGAAACAGAAATGAATATTACAGAACAGAAATTGAAAGATGAAGGGGTAACCATTAAAGAGGTGAAACCCGGCGAAAAAATAGAAACCGACGGACAAATGGATGATTCTACGGGAGTATTTACAGTTGTGGAAGAAATGCCAGTTTATCAAGGAGGAGTAAATGAACTTTATAAATTTTTAGGTAATAATATTAAATATCCTCAACAGGCAAAAGATGAGCAAATACAAGGAAGAGTATTTGTAAGTTTTGTTATTGAAGAAGATGGAAAAATAACAAATGTGAAAGTACTACGAGGCATAGGAGGTGGTTGTGATGAAGAAGCCATAAGAGTAGTAAGCATGATGCCAAACTGGACTCCTGGAAAACAGAGAGGTAAAAATGTAAGAGTAGCCTACAATTTACCTATTAAGTTTACACTTCAATAAAAAAATAGACCACTATGTAGATTGACAATATCTACATAGTGGTTTTTTCAATTTCAAAGCATCATAAAAAATGAGAATGAAAACTGTGAACTAAAGGAATAAATTATTCTAAATTAACTTACTCTATTTTCAAACCATTTTCATAAAAAACCACCTCCAATAATTCACCTTCTGCGTTGTAGGTTTTTTCAGCACCATTTTTTAGATTGTTAACATAACTAAGTTCTCTTTTCAAATTGCCATTGGGCCACCATCCTTTTAAAACTCCACTTCCCTTATTGTAATTACCTGATCCTACAATTTTGCCAAATACATCATAATAAATCCACCTTCCCTGAAAAAAGCCATTCTCGTAGGCACCAATCATTTGCCATTTGCCATCTGAATACCATTTCTTAATGGAGCCATGCAAAGTATCCATTCGATAGTTCTCTTCACTAATTTTTCTACCAAGTTCATCAAAAGTAACAGCGGGCCCATCGAGTAAACCCATACGGTATTCCGAGATGGATTCTTCCTGACCATTCTGGTAATACCTGTACATAATACTATTCATCTTACCTTCAAAGTATGTAAGTTCCTGCTGCTTCTGTCCATTTTCATAATACCAAATTGCGAGTCCGTCCATCTTGTCATCTTTATAATTTACCTCTGATTGCAAGTTTCCATTATCCCAATATTTCATCTTTTTTTCATCTGAACATGAAGATGCCAAACCAATTATCATGGTTGAAACAAAAAGTAGAAAAATTAATTTAGTAATTCCTAATTTCATTGTGATTCATAATTTAAACCTAAATTCAATTGTCTTTTTCTCAGATTCTGATATTTAATAATATGCCAATGAGTATTTTCGAAACTTGAATTATCCAAATATGACTTCCTGAACCACATATTGCCCGAGAAATTCTGAGTTTCGAATTGAGGCAAACAGTCTACAAAATTGCTACCATAATAATAAATAGCATTTGCAAAAAACCAAGTAATATCATAGCCTGCAAAACCATAGTTGCCTGGATCTGTGAAATAAAGTTGTCGGAAGTTATAAATAAAGTCCTGAGTTTCTTCTGCGTTATAATCAATAAATGATGATTCAAAATCGATAGTGTTCAGGTTATCCACCTGAATCATGTCAATATTCTCCAGACGTTCCCATAAAGGTATGCCTATCAAACTTATGTTTAATGAATCACGAAATTCATTTAACTTATTCATAACATCCATTACGAAAGCCTTGTCTCTCTTGTCGCTGGCATAAAGCACCACAACATTTTCACGTAATGCTGAGGCCTGATTCATAAAGGCATCAAAGCCAGCAGGCATATAATTTATTCTTACCAAAGAGTTGTCGAAATATGTACTATCCGAAAGTTTATCCAGCATAAATTCAGGATCAATACTCTTACCCTCCATCTGATAAGTGGGTAACAAATCTCCTTCTAGCCATTCCTCATCACGCACAGCTACTGATGCTGAATAATTGTACAAATCAAGATTACTTAATTTAGCAGAAGGAGTAACAATCTCTCTAAGTGCATTCTCAAACATCACAACCTTATCTGCATCCTTGTAGGAATTTTGCACAATAAAAAACACCTTTGCATCAGGATGATAGGATTGGATTATTTCACCGACCAAAGGAATTTGAGTTTCCACTGAAGGCTTAATCTTTATTGCTGTTTTAAATTCTTTGAGAATCTGTTCACGATAACTAAGTGGATTTACAATTGGAATACCAAAATTTGCGGCATAAAGTGCAACCTGACTAAAACTCTGACTGTAAAATGGTCCAATTATCAAATCAACACCTTTCAATTCTGGATTCTGAAGAACTTTAGTTGTTTTAGTTAGGCTCTTGTCTACATCGTAAACTTTCAAACTAATATTAAGTCCTGCTTTTCTAAGTGAATCAACAGCCATCATGGCCCCCTCAACAAAATTAATAAACGTAAACGGCTGAAATCCTTTCGCATTCCCCAATAATACCTGATCCACCTTAACACTGTCCTGCAGATCATCGAGGAACAGAGGAACCATAAGAGCAATTTTTATTTCATAATCTGTATTAGGCTCTCTATTGCAAGGCCCAGTTGTCAAATCACTGATATCATTGCCTTCTATTTTATCATCTTCTGGTTTATCTGGTATCGCAATAGGTTCGTCATCCGTAAAACGGAAGACATTTTCATCAAGTGGGATCTTTAAATCATATCCACGATAGACATATTTTCCTACTCCAGGATTCTTGCTGACCAGAGCAGATTCAGAGAGCCCATACAATTTGGCAATTTTACGCAGACGGGTTTTGGCAATTACATCGTGTACGACATAATTATTAGTTAATTTTTTTTTTTTGATTTTAATTGATTGTCCAACTGCTATTTTATCTGTTAATCCGGGGTTAGCATCGTACAACTCTTGTATTGTTACACCGTAGTTGCGACTAATCCTGTAAATTGTCTCTTTCTTTTTAACAGTATGAATTACAAAACC